>OKRZ01000169.1_pt1 | contig 44624 bp, 47 predicted proteins | sample 1601141 | NCBI WGS metagenome assembly OKRZ01 (sample SAMEA3541524, study PRJEB24748) | human gut metagenome | biome: human gut; feature: human-associated habitat; material: faeces | place: China | collected 2012
ATCAACAATTCACATTTAATATTAAATTGATTTAGCATTTTTTCAAAATTTACCATATGTTGTGTTGCTAGAATTGCAGTTGGAGCTAGGATTGCTGTTTGATATCCAGATTTTACAGCTTTATATGCCGTAATCATTGCAACAACAGTTTTTCCAGATCCAACATCTCCTTGCAAAAGTCTATTCATTGATTTTTCTGATTCCATATTTTCATCAATTTCCTGTAACACTCTCAGCTGAGCTTTTGTTAATTGAAATGGTAATGTATTTATTACATCTGACATTTTTACATTTTTATCAAATTTTATTCCCTTTTTATCTGTTAAATTGCTATTTTTTAATTGTAATAATGCTAATTGGGTTGATAACAATTCTTCAAAAACTAGTCTTTTTCTGGCTTTTTTGAAATTATCAAAGTCTTTTGGAAAATGTATATCATAATTCGCCCTGTTTGCATTTTCTAATTTGTATTCATTTAAAATATAGTCTGGTAAAGTCTCTGGCATACCACCTTGTTCTTGAACCTTTTGTAGTCCATTTTCAATTATTTTTCTCAATGTATTTTGTGTTAAACTAAATGTTAATGGATAAATAGGTATTATTTTTCCAGTATTATTTGAATTTTCTATTTCATCAAATACAGGAGCATTCATACTTACCTTTCCATATTGAAATTCTATTTTTCCATAGAATCTATATCTTTTTCCGAGTTTGAAATTTAGACTTTAAATATGGTTGATTGAACCAAGTTATTACTGCTTGTCCTGTTTCATCCATAACCAATAGTCTTTGCATTGTTCTTCCTTTGCTTATTCTGCTATCTACTAATCTTGACATTGCTACTGCTTCTATTAATGCAATTTCTCCATTTGTACATTCACATATATTTTTTGGTTTACTTCTGTCTTCATATCCTCTTGGATAATATGTGATTAGGTCTTTTATAGTGAATATTCCTATTTTGTTTAATAGTGTAACCCTATTGGGTCCTACTCCTTTTACATATTTTACATCTTCTGTTAAATCCATATTTTCTCTCCATATAATTTTTAGGTTAGATTTTCAATAATTTAAAATCTAATCCATCACTGCTAACTAATTTATATTCTATTCCATCAACATTTCCTTCTACTGCATCTAAAATTGAGTTTGCATGTAAATGTCCATAATAACATCTTTTAATATTGTATTTTTTCAACATATTTGTATATTCTGTATTCATATAGTTTTTCGTTAATGGTGGATAATGCATAAATACTATTATTTCTTTATCTTCTCCATGTTTTTGAATTCCATCTTTTATTGATAGTTCTAATCTTGCTACTTCTCTTTTTGTTAGTCGTATATCTTCTTGTTCTTCTGATATGTTCCAGCCTTTTGTTCCTGCTATTATTTTATTTTCATATTCATAGCTATTATTATATAAAAAATCAATGTTTTTGAAACTTTTTTCTTCTATGTATTTTCTCATACTTGTTACTGTTGTCCACCAATAGTCGTGATTTCCTTTTAATAGAATTTTTTGCCCTGGTAAGTTGTTTATAAATTCGAAGTCTTTGTCAGTTTCATCTAAGTACATTGACCAAGAAAAGTCTCCTGGCAATATTACTGTGTCTTCTGGTCTTACTCTTGCTAACCAGTCTTGTTTTATTTTTTCTTCATAATTTTGCCAGTTTTTTCCGAATATGTCCATTGGTTTGTTTGTGTTAAATGATAAGTGCAAGTCTCCTATTGTATATATTGCCATTTTTTCCTCCTTTTTTCCGTTCTTTTTTCTTTTTATAGTTTACAATATTTTTCTTTAATTGTCTATAATTGTTTTTCATAAATTTGCTTTTTTTGAAAAAATGTATTATAATTAATTTATTATATACGCAGGAGGGTGCAAAAATGAAAGCAACAGCACTAAATAATGAAAATTATGATGCTCTAAGAGATTTATTATACATTATTCAAAATAATGTATATCAAGAAGCAGAAAGATCTCTTGGACAATATCGGCTACAAGCCTTTAAAACAGATTACTCTGCAACTGATTTCACAAAACTGATTTTTAATCCTATATTAGGATTAAGCAGTGAGCTTTCAAAGCAACTCTCACGTCGTTCTAGTGAGAGATGGTTAAAAAGAGCCTATGAACTCAGAAAAATGTACTATTCAGTTCATAAAACAAACTGGATAGATACTCGTGGCATATCAAAAAAAACAATACAAATATCATTACAGTTAATAGGCAATGATACTAAACCTGTAATAATGGTAGAGGTATCTTAACTCTATACCCCAAAAAGGACCGATTCACCTGAATCGGTCCTTCTTCAATTTAATCTAATTTCAAATTAGGAATAGCATTTAAATTCAATTCATTTCTTTTTCCTTCAATAAAATTATAATATCCAGCAGAAGCAATCATTGCTGCATTGTCAGTACATAATTTCAAATCAGGCATATAAACATTTACTCCATGTTCTTTGAATTTCATAAACGCTTCTCTAATATAACAATTCGCAGATACTCCTCCCGCCAAAGCAACTGTTTTTAATCCAGTTTGATTTAAAGCTTTTTCAGCATTTTCCACTAATATTTCTGTTACTGTTTTTTCAAAACTTGCACATAAATCCGCCTTATTTATATCAGGATTTTTATGATGTAAATTTATAACAGCCGTCTTTATTCCACTAAAACTAAAATCCAAATTATCAAAATGTGTTTTAGGTAATACTATTGCATCTGGATTTCCATCTTTTGCAAGCTTATCAACCTTTGGTCCACCTGGATAGCCAAGGCCAACAACTCTTGCTACTTTATCAAAAGCCTCTCCAATTGCATCATCTCTTGTCTTTCCCAAAACTTCAAATTCAGTATAATTTTTTACATGTATCAATTGTGTATTTCCACCAGATGTCATAACACATAAAAATGGTGGTTTCAATTCAGGATATGTTATGTAATTGGCAGCAATATGTCCTTGTATATGGTTTACACCAACTAATGGTTTATTTATAGCAAAGCTCAATGCTTTTGCATATGATAATCCTACCAATAATGCTCCTACTAAACCTGGTCCGTATGTTGGCGTTATTGCATCTATATCTTCAAATTTCACATTAGCTTCTTCTAGTGCTTTTTTTGTTACTCTTGATATTGCTTCAATATGGTTTCTTGATGCTATTTCTGGTACTACTCCACCATATTTTTCGTGTATTGGTATTTGTGTATCTATTACATTTGACAATATCTCTCTTCCATTTTTTACTACTGATACTGATGTTTCGTCACAGCTTGATTCTATTCCTAATGTTAATATATCTTTTTTCATCTTAAATGCTTCCTCTCATTCATTAAAAAATCGGGATTGAAGAACCATCCACCAATCCCTAATTTTTATAATCTAAATATTAATTTTCCTAATGCTAGTGCTCCTTTTGATACCAAACTAATTGCTGGTGTTATTATTGTTCCTGCAATTCCTGTTATCCAAATAAGTACAAATATGATGTAAAATATTTGCTCATTATTTATAAAAAATTCTTTTGCTTTATTTGGTAATAATGGCATTATTATTTTTGAACCATCTAATGGTGGTAATGGTATTAAGTTAAATACTCCAAGTCCAATATTTATTGATATTGTACTTGATATTAATAGCATTATTACTGTTCCAACTGTTGAAACCATAAATGCAGTGCTAGCAAATTTATATATTGCACAGTATATTAGTGTAAATATTATTGCTAGTATAAAGTTCATTAATGGTCCAGCAAGTGAGACTATTGCTTCTCCTTTTTCCATTGATATTTTTCTTGTATAGTTTCTTGGGTCTACTTCTACTGGTTTTCCCCATCCAAATCCTGCTACTAGTAACATTAGTGTTCCTACTGGATCTAAATGTGCAAATGGGTTTAAACTTAGTCTTCCTTGTCTTTTTGCTGTATCGTCTCCTAGTTTATATGCTGCATATCCATGTGCAAATTCATGGAATGTTATTGCTATTAATACTCCTGGTGCACTTATTAGTAATCCTAGTAGTTGCCCTGGGTTTGTTGCGTATTGTATTAATATAAATAATAACATTATTCCTATTATTATATACATCGTTCTTTTATCAAAGTTAAAACTAAACATATTTTTCTCCTTTATTTTTAGTATTTTTAAATTGTATTAATATTATAGCACAATTTTATCTAAAGTCTACACTATATTTTTATTTTGTAGTACAATGTTTGCTGCTGTTGTTGTATGACTTTCATATAACTCAACAATCATCTTTTAAAATCTTCATCATAACTTTTATTTTTTGCCATTTTGAACACTCATTTCTAAGCATATAAAACTATTATAACATCTCTACGCTTTCGTGTCCAAAATCTATCTTAACACCATTCTTTTCTTCCATCATATTTTTTATTCCATCTCCATAATGATGTCCTTGATATATGATATTTTCTACATACATATCCTATATCATTGCAATTTCTATACATTTTTACTGCATTTTCTCTTGTTTTTATTTCATGTGGTAAATATCTCTTTATATTTTTTTGATTTTGTGTTATAATATTATTCATAAGTGATTTAAGTCCTTTCGTATTTTTCGAAAAATGCACTTATATAGTGCTACAGTTCACAGCCCTTAAAAATATTATGGATATTGGAAGTGCTTCCTAGGTCATCATATATAATAAACTAAAATTCCTAACAAAATCAAACCATTCCCAACAATCTTTTTCTTAGTAATTTTCTCTCCAAGAATCCTATTACTTAAAATCATAACAAAAATATATCCCAAAGACTCTATAATCGGTTCATTTTTATATGGTACACCTTTTAATCCTAATATAACTAAAATAGTTGAAAGAACCATTAAACCATATCCAGTTATTACATATATATTTAAATATTCCTTTAATATTGAACTATAAGTTTTAGAAGCGCTTTTCTTCAATATAATTTGAGATATAGAACTTACAAAAACTGCTAAAATTAATAAACAAACATATTTACTCATCTTCACTATTCACTATAATTGTACCTACAATTACAATTACTACTCCTATCACATTTTTTATTGTTATCGTTTCATTAAAAATTAATATTGCCCACACAATTGACCAAAGCAATCCCATTGCTTTATTTGCATATGCAACTGAAATATCAAACTTCTTTATCAATTGTTGCCACACAACTGCATACACAGCTAATATAAGCATTTCTAACCCATAATACAATATAAATTTGAATGACATAAACTCTTGTCCTGATGCGAATTTAGCAAATACTGTTGATAATGTATATATTGCAATAACTATTTGTAGTATAAAAATTTCCTTTAACTTTGTTTTCTTTTTTACTTCATTTTCCATATAATCCCTCTTTTGTTATATTGCTAAAATATAATATCCATATCTTGTTGAACTATCAACTATTTTATGTGAATTTATTTCTTCTATTGGACTCACATAATAAATACACTCTGGCTTTTCTTTTTGTATTTTTTCCAATTCTTCAACATCTTCTCTTGAAAAGATAAATTTAATAACTGCCTTTCTTGGCTCAACAATTTTTGTAAAATCTGGTGCATTTCCTAAAGCAACATCAATTACCATTTTTAAGAAATCATATCCTGTAGAAATTTGTACTAGGTCTGAACCAATACAATCTCCACCCATTCTTGCACCTATCTCTATAATTTTTATTTCTCCATTAGGAGTAATTTTGAACTCTGCATGTGATGCACCATTTTCTATTTTCAAACTATTTAGACCTGCAAATATTTCTTTTTCTACTTTCTTCATTATTTCTTTATCTAATCCCGCAGGTTGGATATGTCCTGTTTCTATAAAATGTGGTGCACCTGTTGTTTGCTTTCTAGTTACTGTAAGTAATGTATGCTTTCCTCTATAAGAAATACTTTCTGCACTAAATTCTTCACCTTCAATATATTCTTCTATAATTGCTTTTCTTTCAAAAGATACGTTTATAGCATCTTCAACAGCCTTTTGCAACTCTTCACCATCTAAGTTCTCTATTTTAGTAATTGACCTACTTCCTGACCTATCTGTTGGTTTTACAATAATTGGCAAATTCATCTTACTTATTTGTTCTAAAGTATTTGTATCAAATTTTGATGTTTCAATAAATTTAGGAACAGATACTTTATTGGCTTGAAAGGCTTGTCTCATTTTATATTTATTAGTAGATATTTGTGTACATTCTAAACTATTACCTGTAAGTCCTAATTTATCTGCTAAATAATTTACTGTTAATGTTGCCAAATCAGACGCAACTGAAATAACTGCATCTGGTTTTATTTTCTTACATTCTTCTAGAATTGAGTCTTTTTCTACTATACTTATTGGATAAAAGAAATCTGCAAATTTTGCTCCAACAGCCCCTTCTTTCCATGCAAATACATGTGTTTCATATCCCAATTCTTTTGCTTTTTTAATAAGTGGCATTTGAAAATTATTTGCTCCTATAATAACTATTTTTTTCATAAAAAATTCTTCCTTCCAAACTTGCAATTAGTTCTTGTAAAATTTTTTAATTGCATCTATTACTTCATCTTGTTCTTTTCTTGTTAATCCATAATACATTGGTAATCTCACAAGTTTCTCACTTTCTGAAGTTGTATATTTATCTTCTCCAAAAAATCTTCCAAATCTCATTCCTGCAGGAGAAGTATGTAATGGAATATAATGAAAAACAGCTTGAATTCCTTTTGATTTTAAATACTCTATTAGCTTTGTTCTTTCTTCTAAATTTTTTGCCTTTATGTAAAACATATGTGCATTATGTTCGCTATATTCTGGTACATATTGTAATGTTATACATCCATCTTTTTCTAATTCTTTAAGTCCATCTTTGTAGTAATTCCATGAAGTTAATCTGTCATTATTTATCATTTCTGCATCCTTAAGTTGAGGATATAAATATGCACAATTCAATTCACTTGGTAAATATGATGAACCATAATCAACCCAAGTATATTTATCGATTTCTCCTCTAAAGAACTTATTTCTGTTAGTTCCCTTTTCTCTGATAATTTCTGCTCTTTCTATTAGCTCTGGATCATTAATTACAATTGCTCCACCTTCACCCATACTATAATTTTTTGTTTCATGGAAACTGTAACATCCTAAATCTGCAATTGTACCTAAATACTTATCCTTGTATTTAGCCATAACACCTTGTGCAGAATCCTCTACTACTTTTAAATTGTGTTCTTTTGCAATTTTCATTATCCTGTCCATATCTGGTGAAATACCCGCATAATGAACAACAACAATAGCTTTAGTTTTAGATGTTATAGCTTCTTCTATTTTATTTTCATCTATATTCATTGTTTTTGGATTTATATCAACAAAAACAATTTTTGCACCAACCATTACAAATGCATCTGCAGTTGATACAAATGTATATGATGGAAGTATTACTTCATCTCCTGGTTGTATATCTAACAAAATTGCAGCCATTTCTAATGCAGATGTACATGATGTTGTTAATAATATTTTTTGTGCATTAAACTTTTCTTCCATTAATTTACTACATTTTTTTGTAAATTCTCCATCTCCGCAGATTTTTCTATTTTCTGCAGCCTTCTTTATACAATTAATTGATTCATCCATATAAATTGGAATATTAAAACCTATCATATTTCATCTCTTCTTTCTATAACTTTTTATATGTTGGTATTACATATGTAAATATTGCCTCAAAAGATATTATTATTACAAGTAAAATTAACACTAAAACAATAATTTTTTTCATCCTTTGTGATTTAATAAATTTTTCTAACACTGTTTCTATCCCAGTAACCACAAAATATGTAAATGGTACTATAATTCCCATTATATATCTACCTTGTGGCTGAAAATCGCTTGTGTAGGAATATATTATACTTAAAACAATTGGAATTATTAATGCTATTACAAATATATAATTTAACAAATATTTATTTTTTTCCTCACTTTTATAAAAAAATAATTCTTTAAACTTTAATATACATCCAATCCCTCCAATTAACCATATTAAAAAATATGAATAATATATTTTATTTGACATAATTATTGAATGATACCCAAATATGCCTACAAAACTTCTTATCACAATCTTTATCCATTTATCATCATATAACATATGCCAAAGGCTTTCTCCTCTGTTTTGTGGTGTTTTTCTAGTCGATGGTTTATAATTCTCCATTGCATATTTGTCACCATATTCATTTTGTGTTCTAGTTCCCAATATATCACCATCATATATTATTGCATTTCTAACAAACCACCATCCTGCTACAGCAAATGCCACAAGTGAAACTATTATTGCTTTTTGCATTATATCTTTTACTTTCACTTTATTTGATACTGTTGATATCAAACAAATTATTACACTACAAAATATATATCCATATGCATTATAATATGTTAAAGCACAAAATCCAATAGCTAGTCCTAATAACACACAATATTTTGTTTTCCAATTACTCTCCAATCCCAAAATCCATAAATAAATTATCATTGTAGTTGCCAGCATGGCAGTCGAATCATTATTTATATATGACGCCAAGAACGCTGTTATAGGTTGAAATGCAATTATAGAAATAAATAAATATTTATATTTTTCCTTATCTTTAAATAATTTATCTGCAATTTTTATTACAAAATATATTGATAAAGTCATACTTATTGTACTAACAAGTCTTGCCGAAACAACTAAAGCAAATTGATTTGTTGTAAATATTGATGCTATTTTCATAAACATTGCGCAAATCATATATGTAAGAATTGGTTGAAAAGCATATGAAATTCCCCATATAGGATTTCTTATGCTCTCGTCTCTTCCATCTGGTATAGAATTATGTTCAGAAACATACTTACATATATCCCATTTCATTCCTTCATCAGGGCATGAATTATATGGTTGTGAAATTGTCCAAATTAAATAATAACCAAATAATCCTAATAAAAATATCATTAATATTAATTGTTTGTGTTTCTTACATTTCTCCACTACTTCATCTATCATCATTATTTTTCAACCATTTTACCTTTCTCTACTTTTTCTATAATATATGGTGGTCTTTTTCGTGCAGCATCAAAAGTTCTCCATAAATACTCTCCTAAAATTCCTATAGAAAGCATTGTAATTCCAAATCCAATTAACATAATTATTATAATTGACGTATATCCTTCAACATCAATAACACCTGTCATTCTTTTATATACGATAACTATCAACCAAATTATTGCTGTAAAAAAGCTAAAAAATCCAGCTGTTGTTATCAATTTTATTGGAAAATATGAAAAGCTCAATAATGAATCATATACTAATTTTACTTTTTTAGATAAAGTCCATTTTGACTTTCCTATTTCTCTTTTTTTTCGAATATATGGTACTGTCGCAGTCTCAAAACCCGCCCATAAAATTTGACTCATTAAAGATGTATTACATTCTTGCATTTTTACTAAAAAATCAATAACTTGTCTATCTATTAAAAAGGAATCAAACCCTCCTTTTGGCATATTATGCAATGCTAATTTTCTCATCAAAAAAGCATACAAATTAGAAAATGCCTTTTGTGTAACAGGTTCATCTCTATCAGCCCTTACAGCTAAAACAACCTTATTTCCTTCTTCGTACTTTTTCATCATATCTAATATCATTTCAGACGGTTCTTGTAAATCAGCTGCTTTTCTTACAGCGCAATCTCCTGTACATTGTGATAATCCAGCTAAAATTGCAGCATGTTCACCAAAGTTTCTTGATAACCTCATAATTTTTACATTTGAATCTATTTTAGCTAAATCTTGCATCACCTTATAAGACCCATCTTTTGAGCCATCATCCACTAATATTAATTCATATTCAGTTTCAGTTGACATCTTTGTAAATACTTTTTCCTTCAAATCTGCATACAATGGCAAAAGATTGTCATGATTGTAATATACTGGCACTACTATTGAAATTTTTTTCATTTTTTATTTCACCTTATTTCTATCTTTATTAACCTTTGATATTCTACCACAATAAAATAACTAGGTCAATAATATGAATAATTAATAATTTTGTAGTACAATCTCACAAAATGAGTTTCAGTTTTGTAAGACAATACTAATCAAATCTAAATATTAATTTTCATAAATATCATCATTTATTTTTAATACCATTCTTCTATAATGTGTTTTAAAACCTAATCTTTCATATAAATCTCTTGCAATATTATCTCCGATCACCTCTAATGTCATATCTTTATTTTGTTCTCTAGCCATATCAATTATCTTATTCAAAGCTATCGTTCCAATCCCTTTATTTCTATTCTTTTCATCAATAAAAAACCTATACAAATATAATTCTTTATCATAATTTTTTATTCCTATAAATCCTACCATTTCATTATCATTCATAATTTTATAGTATTCTTCATTTTTATCAAATTTTAATTCTTCTGGTTTTATAATTCTTAATTGATAAACATCATCTACTGTATTATGATGTTTCCATTCTTCTATAATCCACTCTCTAAAGAAGTCGTTATTTTCTTTGATTAATTTTACATTGTTCTCCATTTCAATTCTCCTTTTTTATTTTGCCTTTTATATAAATACTGTTCTGTCTTTCTTAAATAAATTGCAGAAATTATCAAGAAAAACATCAAGATAGAAATTGCTATTGAAAGTATATTTACATTATAAAAATAATTATATAAAATATATACCAAACCATAACTTATAATTTGTCCTATTATCATATAAATATTAAAAGTCATTATATGTTCTTTTCTGTATTTTTCTAAATTATCAACTTTAATTGCAGCATAAACGGCACTACAAGATTCAGATTCAATTATTGTTCCAAAAGAATTCATTAATATATAATAAATCAATAGTGTAATAAAATTCGTATTAAATACAACCATTAATGAGGATATAAATATTATAATAGCCATATATGGATAAAATTTTTTATTAATATTCTTATTATTTATTACTTTCAATATTTGTAATGAAATAATTGATATAATTGCAAACATTGTATTATAACTTCCAAAACTCAATTCAGTTCCCAATCTCAGAAATAATACAATTGGTAATAATTCTGTTATTGCTCCTTGTGATGATATTCTTCTAAAAAACATACATTTATAAATATCTTTCAAACATATCTTATCTTTTGCTACTTTCCAAAATTCTCTTAAATTCATCTTTTCATCTTGAACTGTAAAATCTTTAATATTCGATGCTATTACTATAATTAACATTGTTTCTAATCCTAAAATTATAAATAATACATTATATGAAAATTTCTCAATTACAAATCCTGAAAATATTGGTGTTAATACTGTTGTGATATTCTCCAATATGTTTAAATTTGCTAAATAACTACTCATTGATTTATTAGTGTTTGAACCTATTACAATTAGTTCATATGGTACAGCATAGAATGTAGATTTCATTGTATCTAATGTTTTTATTAGATATATATATTTAACAACGTTTTCTTTAAGTATTATTAATAAAATAATACATATTACACTTAGTACAAAACTTGATTTATAAAATATTCCTGCATTTTTAGAGTTTATTATTTTTAACGATATGTATTCTAATATAAAAGCTAATATAACTGAGTATACTGTATATTTCAGTATAAAGTTCATATCATTATTGACTATTTTTAATATGTATATATTAAAAAATAGTGAAAAAAATACACTTAAAAATTTTCTTAAAAATGCAATTATTGCTATATATTTTCTATTTGTTTGCTCCATCATTTTCTCCTTTGAGTTATTTATATTCATATTCTTTAATTTCACAATTATTTATTTTTACACTTTGAACATATCCATCTTCATCAATTCCATTAAAATATGCATTAATTGCTCTACAAGTCCCTCCATGTGTAACAAGTAATATATTTTTATCTTTGTATTTTTCTTTTATTTCATCCAATAAATCCCACACTCTTTCACATATATCTCTCATAGATTCTATATTTTGTTCATTAAAATTTAAATAATAATTACTTATTGCATGTGTATTATCACCAAATATTTTTTTCCATTCATCATCTGTTTTTCCTTCAACATTTCCAAAGCCTCTTTCTATTATTCTTTCATCACTGATAATTTGACAGTTTATAGCTTCATTTATTATTTCTGCTGTTTTTCTTGCTCTTTTTAGTGGAGAACATATTATTAAATCTATTTTATAATTATCTATTTGTTTTTTGGTTTGTTTTGCTTGTTCTATTCCAGTATCATTTAACTCTATATCTGTCCTTCCTTGGGCTTTTCCTGCTAAATTCCAATCTGTCTGTCCATGTCTCATAACATATATTTTCATTATTTCAACTCCCCATATCCATCATATATTGTTTTATTACTCTTTAAAAATTCTTTTATATTTTTTTGTAACCTTGTTACTTCCGATAATTCATTATAATTATCGCACTTTTTTAAATTAAATACAAAATTTAAAACATCATCTATTCCATTTTCAGAACTTTGTATATCAAATAGTTCTTGAAATTTTCTAATATTAGAGTTTTCATCTAGCATTTCTGATATTTCTTTACTTAATAGCCATGATTCACAAATGTATTTTGGATTTTCTATATTATAGTATTTTTTTATTAATTTTCTTGAATTTTCTATGGAGTCTTTTACATCTTTTATATCAAGTTTATTCCCTGCTGGTATATGTATTTTTACTTTATCATTACTTGTTGGTTCAAATTGTAGTCTTCCACATTCTATTAGTCTTCCATTTATAAAATATGTTCCCCATAGCATCTGTGAAATCCTGATTCCATCATAATGCTTATTTACAATATCATTTAACAAACATTCTTTTATTCTTTGCTTTTGTTTTTTTATTTGTTCATCATCAAAATCATATTTTTTGATGTTTTTTATATGATATTCAAATCCTAATAGTAATAATATATTCGTTATAAATGGATTTACTTTTTGTCCAAACAAAATATTTATGTCTTTTTCATTCCATAATTCTTTAAATTTTCCTGTTTCGTCTGTATATAGAATTTCATATATTTCTTTTGCTTTTATATATATATTTTTTTGTCTTATGATTTCATCTATACATATGTTACATTTTTCTTGATAATCAGCATCTTTTATTAAATAATAATCTAGTGCTTCCTTAATTTTTTCTTTGTTAAATAACATTTTCATTCTATCCTTTTATCTCATTTTGATTGTTCTTCTATAATTTCATATCTACGTTTTGATAATAGTTTCTGAACTATACAATAAACCATATATGAAATCCATACTCCTTTAATTCCTAACACAGTATACGATAAAATAGTTGCGATAACAATTTTTATCACTGAAGTAACAAAATTTCTTTGTGCTAGAAACTTAAATTCTCTAATTCCTCTAAGAATTCCATAATAATATGTTCCACTTATTTCTTCGTATTGTCCAATTATTAATAATGGTAATACTGAATAAAAAATTAATAAAAGTTCATTTTCTTTAAATGATATGTTTGCAATAATAATGGCAATAATAATTGTAAGAATTGGAACAACAACAGAAAATATATTTATTAATTTTCTTATTACATTTTTGGCATTCTTCATTCTTTCTTTATTATTATTTCCTGATTCTATTCCTATACTTATTGTAATACCATCACTAAATCCTTGTATAAAAGCTTGTGATACATCTCTTATCTGTATTACAATTACATGTACTGCATATTCCATTTCTCCTATTCTTGAAACTAAAATATTAAATACAAATTTGTCTACTTTTGACACTATTCTTTCAATGCAATTCCATTTAAAAAAGTCAAAAATTTGTTTAGATATTCCTTTATCAAATTTATATTTTACATTAGATTTAGATTTTAATATTAAAAAAATACAAAGTGCAGTATCTATGCTTATTGTAACCCATGCAACCCCTGCTACTCCATAGTCTAGTTTTACAACTACTAAATCAAATATTAAGTTAAAGATAACTGCTATAATTCTTAAAATCATTATCATTCCTTGTTTTCCTATTGTTCTTTGATGTCCGGTAAGTATCATTACAATAGAACTTTGCATAAATCCTATAAGTCTTATTGTAATATATGTAATACAAATCTTGTCTACATTAAATAGTCCTGGAAATATTGGTCTTATAAGGTATACCAATAGTATTGTTAAAATTGATATTACTATTGTTATTATTATTGAGTTTCCTGTTATTATTTTTGATTGTTCATCATTTTTTTCACCTATTGTTTTTGAAAGTAGTGCTATATTAGCTGTATTGAGAGATTGTATGCTCATTTGCATTATGTCTATTATTACTCCCATTGCTCCTATTGCTCCTACTGCACTTGTTCCTAATGTTGTTACAACAAGAGTATCTATTAATGTCATTAAAAGATTTACAAAATTCTCAAAAGCTATTGGTAATGATATTTTTAGTTGTTTTTTTGCGGTTAATTCTTCGTTCATTTTTCCTCCTATATAGCTGTGAATGGTAATCTACAAATTATCTTTAATACTAGGAAATAAATCGTAAACATTAAATCCCAATTGTTCATCAATATATTGCTTTAATTTATAAGTTTCTTTTATATGATATTGAGTATTTTCATAAACACCTTTTCTAGTTATTAAATCTATCAATCTCTTATCAACAGTCATAATAGTATCAGTACACATCAAATCACATAAATTTATTATTTTTTCATATATTGTGTATTCATGATTTTTTATAAATTCTGTTCTAAATGGTATATTTCTTGGTATCCCTCCTGCTGTGCAATTAACATCATTATTCAAATAAGAATGTGTTAAGCAAACATTTGCATATTCATCATCATATCCTAATTCTTTTAGGTAATTATATCCATTTATTACATGGTTTTTACCTTCTCCTACTGCCTTACCTATATCGTGTATATATCCAAGTGTTTTTGCATAATCTACATCTAAGTTTAATTTTTCTGCTATTTTTCCTGCTGAATCTCCTACACAAATTGAATGATTTATCCAGTGGTCATCTGATGTTTCTTTTCTGGCTTCTTCCAACATTTCTCTTGCTTTTTCTACTGTTAATTTCATGTTTTTCTCCTTTTTTAACTATTCTCCTAATTTTTTAAATAAGTCCTTATATATTTTATTAGCATCTAAATAATTAACAAATGTAACCTCATGTCTATTTTTCGTTAACTTATATGATGTATCATCATTTATAATAGGACAACTGATTTTTTCTGTTTCAAACCATGTTTTATTTACCATATACGCGATAACACTTATATCCCAAATCACTCTTCTTTCTTTTATTTCGTGGTAAGTATCATTTACAAATCTTTGGCACAAATAATCACATAATTCACTTTTTCCTTTTAAAAAATGTTCTAATTCATATATTGAAGTCATTAGATTTGATGCCACATTTCTAGCCGGAATTACAGTTAGTTTTACTTTTGATTCAAATACTTCTCTAACAGCTTGTATATCATGTCTAAAATTTGATTCTTTATGATTTGTTTTTAGAAAACTAGGTCCTCCTAAACAAATAACTTCTATATTTTTTATAATTTCTGGTGCTTTTTTTATTGCCAATGCAACATTTGTGATTTTTCCAATTGCTAATATATATGTTTTTTCATTTTTATTTGCTATTTCTATTATTTTATTTACTGCATCATTACTTTCGTCGTAACCATTACACATGTAATCTGTCGAACCCTTAAACACTTTATTTTCTGTTTTAAATTTCAACCAATTACATATTTTTAATATTTCGTTATAGCTTTTTTCTGCTAATTCCTCAATTGTCTCTTTTCCATCATCTCTTGAAAACGGTGCTACTGTTATTGCTTCAATATTAAATTTATCTTGATTCTTTAATAAGTAAGCTAGTGCGAATTGGTCATCACATTCATTGTATGTGTCTGTATCAAGTATTACATTAACTTTTCTTTTATAGTTCGTAATAAATTCATAAATTTCTTTCCAATTATGAACTCTTGTAATTTCTTTTTCTTCTCTATTACAAGGCTTGTCCATTATAAGTGTTGTTATATTATTTTCAAAACAATCTCTACAAATCCCAGCTGAATCATCTATCATTATATCAATATTATTTTCAAAGCATTTTCGTGTTTTCCCATTTTTATCATTTTTGTATGAATTTGTGAATACTAATTTATCATATGGTATTTTTTTATCTGCTAACCATTCTTTTGTCATATTGTAAGGATCTGCATATTCTCCATTGTCTCTACCTGTAATAATTACAATTGTATGTCCATCTTCTTTTAGCTTTTCAATATATTCTTTTGCACCTTCTATTACGTCTAAGCTTTTAATTATTCTTTCAATATTTTTCAAATAAAATGACCACACTTCATCATCTGACCAATCAAACATTCCATTTGTCATGTGTGCTTCTGGATTAACTATTCCTGTATTTCTTAGTTCTTTATCATGTTCTAAAAATTCTTTTTTTAGAACTTCATCAAAATTTGATATTACATTATCTATATCTATTCCTATGTTCATTTTTTACCTCTCTCAATCATTCTTTATTATTTAATGTTTCTACTCTATTTTTAGAAGTATCAATATTCTTCTATTTCATATAAATTTCTGTATTCTTCGCAATTTTTCATTAATTCTGTATGTGTACCAGATGCACATATTTTATGATTATTTACTACAAAAATATTATCAGAATTTACTATTGTACTCAATCTATGTGCAACAATTATAACCGTATGATCTTTTGATAATTCTTTAATAACATTTTTGATTTTTTCTTGATTACTATTATCCAAGGAACTTGTTGCTTCATCTAATAGAATTATTTTTGATTTCTTTATTAGTGCTCTTGCAATAGCCATTCTTTGTTTTTGTCCTCCACTTAAAATCACTCCATTTTCGCCAACCATGGTGTCATATCCTTTTTCCATTGAAGTAATCACATCATGTATTTGAGCTTTTTTGCATACCTTAATTATTTCTTCATCTGTTGCTGTTGGATTTGCTAATTTTATATTATCTTTTATTGATAAATTAAAAATATATGGCGATTGTGAAACAACGGAAATGCTATTTTTTATTGTTTTTTCTGATAAGTCATTTATATTATAATTATCTATCAAAATTTTTCCGCTATTTACACTATATCCCTTACTAATTAATTTCAAAATTGTTGATTTTCCTTCTCCACTTTTTCCTACAATTGCAATCATTTTATTGGGTTCTATTTTAAAGTTTAGGTTTTTAAATAATTCTTTTGAATTATATTGAAATTCTACATTATCAAATTCTATATTTCCATTTATGTCATTAACTTCCATTGTTCCATAATTTTCTTTACTAAAAGACTTATATGTAATTATATCAAAAACTCTTGATGCAGATACTTTTCCGTCTGCTAGTTTTTCTCTTATTTCTGATATATAACTTATCAAATTTAATACCTTGTTTTTATATAAGAAAATTATTAAAAATGAACTTACTTGAAGTGAATTATTCATAATAAAATATATTGATAACAGAATAAATATAAAGTCCAAAATATGCTGAAATACTGCAATCCACCTGTTCCAAGTTCTTCTAGTATGTATGCATTTAATTTCTGCCTTTATGGTCTTCAATTGTGTTTCATTAGCTTCTTTCAAAACTACTGATTTTAAATTCAAGTCTTTTATTTCTCTTATACCTCTTATAATATCAGTATACAACCCAACGTTTTTTTCGTCTTTTTCCTTATAATCTTTTTTAGTTCTTTTATAATAAAATAATTTTTTTGATGTTAACATATATACTAATATTATGTTTAAAATTAAAAACATTCCTAAATATAAGTTAAGATATAATACATAAATTATAAAACTTACATTTAATATTACTCCTGATAAGTCATCTGTTATATAATCAAATAACTCCGATAATTCTGTTGTATCTTTATTTAATCTTGATATAAAAATTCCTGAATTTGTATTATCAAAATTTTTAACTTCAAAATTTGTTAAGCTTTCTAGCATGTTTTTTTTTAAGTCAAAGTTTACTTTTCCATTTAGTTTCAATACTGCCCTAGACCATAAATTAGTTACAATTTCAATTACAATTCTTAATATTAGCAAGAATAGAGCTATTTTTATTATATTATTTTTGTCAAATTCTTCAAAGAATCCAAGCATTTTTCCTTCATATATTGGTGATAATAACGAAATTCCTGCATATGCTAAACTTAATATTATTACTCCTATTGAAAGCATTTTATATTTCTTATAATATTTTAGTAATTCAATTAAATTTTTTGTATCTTTTTTCATTTTCTTCTCCATTTTTTGTTCAATTTATTTCTTATAAATTATAGTGTTTTTTCGTATATAAATGCTTTTTCAGATGTAATCTGTCCTAATATTTCATTTTATTGCCTTTATTTATTCCATTTTTTAATTAATACAGCATTTAAAAAAACTACCCATAATGAACATAAAAACATAAATTTAAATGTTGCATCTACATTTACTACACTAATTATCAAAAATACTAATAAATCCACAAATTCCCAGAAACACAGACTCATTTCATGTATAATAGAGAGTAACATTGTATCTTTATTATCATTTTCAACTTTGCTTTGTTGCAATGCAGAATATGATGAATCATATACATCATCAACTAATTTATACACAGATTGATTTATCATTAAAACATTCACTTTTTTAGCAAATAAGAATATTGTCGTTGTAATCCCTTTTATTATTGATATAATATTAAATGTTTTTGTATGATTCTTATCTAATTTTTTACCAGTTATAAATAAACTCAACAATTCTACTATTGTAGAAATTATATAAAGTGATGTGAAAGTTTTTAAATTATTTAAAGATATATATAAATATAGAGGAACAGCTATTAATCTCTCTATTATTATAAAACTTCTTAAACCACTTACTAATTTTAATTTTCCATTTTCACTTTTTTTAAATAGATATTTATAACTTTCTCTAAATGGTTTTGCAACTTCATATTGTAATTTATTTTTATCTATTTGTGCTAATGCTACATATGCAATTAAATAAGAGATAAATACTGATAATACTATAATTAAATTATTATCTTTTATCAAAAATATTCCTGCAAATACGTATCCTACAATGCTAGAAAAACATCTTAAAATATATGAACAGCTATTAAATCTACCTCTAAACTTTTCATTAACAATCTTACTTGGAATATATGTATTTAATGGATTATTTGCTGCTCCGCTTAATCCTTGTATAATTGAAATAGCTAAATAATAATATATATTTGTATCTACTACAAGGACAAGTAACATACTTATACTTTTTAATATATAACTTAAAAATTTTGTATTTGCCGCTCCTATTTTTTGGGATAATGTTCCTGCTAGTGGTGAAAGTATTCCCATAACAAGGAATTGTATCATAAATATAAATATTATCATTGCTACACTTACGCCTGCTTTATATAAAATAACTGGTGTAAATACTGTATATATACTATTTGCAAATGTTCTAAAAAAGCCATCATAATATAACATTCTATAATCTTTATTACCAAAATATTTTTCCATTTGTTTCTCCTAACTTTTCTTATGTTCTTTACTAAATTTTTTATTTACTTCATATACTTAATCACAAATTCTGTACCTTTGTCAAGCTCTGATTTGCAACTTATCATACCATTATTTTTTTCAATAATATTCTTTGCAAGAGCAAGTCCAATACCAACACTGTTTTCAGAAGAATTTTTTCCCTTATAAAATCTTTCAAAAATATGTTTTAAATCTTCTCTTGATATACCTTCTCCCTCATCTCTTACTATTATTTTTGTAAACAAAGTATTTTCTTCATACTTTATAAAAATATTTCCATTATCTTTGTTATGTTCAATGCAATTTTTAATAATATTTGTAACCGCTTCTTGCTGCCACTTATAATCTCCAATAAATGAAGCATTTTCGTTCCCTTCAATAACAATTTGTTGATTTTTAATTTCAATTGGTATTTCTAAGTTTTTAATTATTTCATCAATAAATCTTTTTAAATTAATTTTTTCTTCATAAAATTGTACTACATTTGCATCTAATTTTGATAATTTTAACATTGATATAACCAGCCAGTTTATCCAGTCAACCTGTTTACTAATTTCAAATATAAATTTTTGTTTTGTATTTTCATCCATATTTGGATTATCCTTTAAATTATCAAGCATTATAGTTATTGATGTTAAAGGTGTTTTTAGTTGGTGTGATATATCTTCAACAGACATCTTTATATTTTCCTTGTCTTTTTTTGATATTTCACTTTCTTCTCTAAGCATAACTGTAATTTTATATAATTCGTTTTTTAGGTTACTTAACTCATCTTCACTATTTTCATTTATGTCCAAATCATATTTTCTATTTTTTATTTCATTTATATATTCTGTAATTTGTTTTATTTTTCTATCTCTTTTCTTCAAATATGTAAAGGTAATAATCATCCATAAGATATTAAATATTATTATTAATATAATATTTGATATTAAATTTTGTTTCATTTGTTTTTGTACTAATAATATAGAATTTGTTTCATTTATATCAATTCCATATTTTTCAAGTTCTGCTTGTCCTTCTTGATATTTTTCACTATTTTGTTGTGAATTTAATATTTCTATTATTTTTCTTGTGTCTATCTCTGGCTCTTGTTGCATCATTATTCCTATTATGTCCGCTATTTTTTTGTTTGCTGTGATTGTTACTTTTTTGTATTGGTTATATGTTTGAATTGTAATCAGTATGCTTGTTACTATTGTTAATATTACCATTGGTAGTATTAAGTATTTTATATTTTTGTTTTTTAAGTATTTCATTCTAATCTCCTATCCTATATCCAAGTCCTCTAACAGTTTTTATAATTGAATCATCTCCTAATTTTTCTCTAATTCTTTTTATATAAACTGTCAAAGTATTATCATTAACAAAATTTCCAGCAACATCCCATATTTTTTCTAGTAACTGCTCTCTTGTAATCAATTTATTTTGATTTGAAAACAACATAAATAAAATTCTGTATTCTAAACTTGTAAATATAATTTCTTCATTATCCTTGTATACTTTTGCAGATGATGTATCTATTTTTATATTTTTATATTGAATTATGTTACTATTTTCTTCTTTTTGACCATATCTTCTTAAAACTGATTTTACTCTTGATATTAATTCTCGGGTTCTAAATGGTTTTACAATATAATCATCTGCTCCTAAATCTAAACCTAGAACAACACTTGTTTCTTCATCTTGTGCCGTTAAGAATATTACTGGTGTGTCCTGTTTTTCTTTTATTTCTTTGCATATATCAAATCCATTTCCATCTGGTAATGATACATCTAATAAGACTATATCTATTTGCTCTTGTTTTATCTTTTCTCTGCTTTCTTCTACATTTTTAGCTGTTATTACTCTAAAATTTTCTTGCTCTAATGAATATTTTAATCCCATTATTATTGTTTCGTTGTCTTCTACTAATAATATTTTTTTCATGTTTCTACTCCATTTTTTTATATTGTTTTTTGCATTATCAATTTCATATTCTAATGAATATAAATCATAATATTTTACTATTTAAATATAGCATATAACATAAAAAAATGGAAGAGGCACAACCATTTTAGTTGTGCCCTTGTTACTATTATTTAACAAATAAACTTCTTATTTTTTTAATAACATAATGACTGCCTCCACTACTATTATTTTGAGTATTTTCAACCATACCAATGATAAGCATATCATTTGCATTTGGATTACTAGCTGAATAATTAACAGTAAAACAATCAAACCAGCCTAGTGTACCACTCTCTGTATCCGTACTTGAATTTTTCAACTCTGCTGTACCAGTTTTCCCAGCAATAGTAACACCTGAAATTTTCATATCATTTGCCGTTCCCTCAGGGTTCTCAACAACTTGAATCAAATCATTTTTAACAGAATTTGCAGCATCTGATGTAAATACATTTTCCTTTAAATATTCAGATTTACCATTTTGATATTCTATATATGGTTTGACCATATTTCCATTATTAGCAAAAGCAGAATATATTGATACCATATGTATTGGATTAACTAATATATCTCCTTGACCATATCCTGAATCAGCTAATTTCTTTTCATTCATATCAGCTTTTCCTGAATTAGAATATTGTGACTTTTTAAATGTCAATGGAAATTTAATCAATTCATCAATATTTTCATTAAATCCTAACTTGTCTAAATTTGAACAAAAAGTATCTGTTCCAATTTGCATTGCTGCTTGACCAAAGAATATATTATCAGAATGTATTAATGCATTTGATATATTTTTTGCTCCACTATATGCTGTTAATGTTGTTATATAAACATCTCCCCAACTTGAATTTTTTTGCCACTTCAATCCTGAATAATTGAATGTTGTATCTGCTGTAAGTTTTCCAGATGTTAGTCCAATAGCAGCTGTTATAGGTTTAAATGTTGAGCCCGGACAATAGCTTTGTAAGAATCTGTTATATAAAGGTTTTCCTGTATCATCATTAAGTTCTTTCCATTTTTCATTTGTTAACCCTAATACAAAGTCATTTGAATTATATGATGGTGTACTTACTGTTGCAAGTAATTCTCCTGTTGTTGGATTCATAACTACAAAAAATCCTTTATCTGTTTTCATCTGATTATACAATTGTTTTTGTATTGTTGAATCTATTGTCAATTTTACATCAGTTCCATCTTTTTTATCTTGTATAGCTAGTGTTTTCAATTTGTTTCCGTTTTCATCAATTATATAAATTTCTGTACCATCTATTCCTCTTAAAGTATCTTCATATGCTTGTTCTAATCCAGCTTTTCCTATTATACTACTTGAACTATAACCTTTTCCTTCTTTTTGTTTTAACTCTTCTGCACTAATAGCTTGAACATAACCAATTAGATGTGCGGCCTCTTCTCCAAGCGGATACACTCTCGCATCAACACTTGTTATTTTAATTCCAGGTATCTGTAATAATTTTTCTTTTAATTCCGTATTATCTGCTGAAACTTTTTTAATTGGTACAAATGTATCATCTTTCACATATGAAGCAGAAATTTGTGTATTTATGTAATCTGTTGAGACACCTGTTAATTCAGATATTTTGCTTATATTTGACTCCTTGTTTTCTCCTAATTTACCAGGTACAATTCCAACATTAGAAATGCTACCATTTTCAGCAAGTTTCAAGTCATTTCTATCTAGAATTTCTCCTCTTTTTGCTGTTAAACTTGAAACTCTTACTTTATCTGTACTTCTTAATTCAGGAAAAATCATACTAGATGACCAGTTTATTTTGTATTCTTTATCTTCTTTTACTAATTTTGCTGTGTTTGTAAAATTTATTGTTCCAGCTGATGTTGACATTGTTTCAGTATATGGAATTTTATATGTATTACCTTCTTTTGTTTTTTCAGATTGCGTTATTTTTATGTCATAAGCATCAATTCCTTCATATATGTTTTTGTTTCTTTTTACAAAGTCTTCTTGTGATATTTGTGATTTTGAACTTTCTGAAATCATATTGTACATTTCGTCATATTTCTGTTCATTTAATAATTCTATATATGCGCTTAATGCCTCTTCTGGCTTTGGTGCGTTTTTGTTAGTTATATATATTGCTACACCTGCTATAACTGCTATTAATATTGCTATTACTACTATTACAATTATTACTGTTTTTTTATTTTTCATAAAACACATCTCCTTATTTTTAAATAGGTATCTCCCTCTTTAACAAGACTATAATATCACAGCAAATTTTATTTTTCAAGATGTTTTTCTGTCTTTATGTGAGCAGCTGTCACTAGATAATAGCTCTAAAAAAGACATAATTTCCACAAAAAACTCTATCTATATTCCAAAATATCCCCTGGTGTACATTCCAAAACCTCGCAAATTTTATCTAATGTAGAAAATCTTATAGCTTTACCTTTATTAGTTTTCAATATAGAAAGATTTGCATTAGTAATTCCTATCTTTTGTGCAAGCTCATTTGACGACATCTTTCTTTTTGCCATCATCACATCTAAATTAACTATTATTGCCATTTATTTTTCCTCCTAAAAAATGTTCACATATAACAACACTCTTAAAATCATTTCTAAATTGTTAAATCATTTTCTTCTTTATTTTCTATTGCAGTTCTATATATTGATTTTAGAACTATTAAACCAATTCCCAAAATCAAAAATATCATAGATACAATTACTGCAAAAAACATATATGTTACAATTGCTGAATATTCAAATTGTGCTATTTTGTTTGGCATTGTAATTGCATTTATTGCATATATAATTCCAATTACAATAGAACAAATTGATGTCACTAAAAATCTATTTTCTATTTTTCTACTAAACACTTCTCCTTTTTCTAATGAACTAAATATTTTTATGAATTGATATAGCATCACTAACGCTGGAATTGCAGATAAATATATGCATACTACTGTACTTCCTAATATCCCATTAAAAATCATTTGTTTCAAACTTCCTATACCTTGATTTTCTACAATTATCGGTACCGTGATTACTGATGCAATACATATTGCAAATAAGATTATTAAAAATATTTTTATCATTGAAGATATACTTCTATTCCCAGTTATTTTCATAATTTCTACTCCTATCTGTTAAATCTACATTTTCTAATAATGGCTCAACTCTTGATTTTGATAAATTCCATTCAAAAAATGATGGTTTATAATTTTTTCCATATAATATTTTATATCCTCTCAAATTGCTTTTTACGCTTGATTTAAGATTTGCTAAATATTCTTTTGCCTCTACTGATAATCCTTCTTCACTCTTATTCAATATTCTCAATTGTTCTTCTATTGAATCTGTTCCTGTTATTGTTTCTAAATAAAAGAAATCTATTGATTCATTTTCTATATCCGATAAATATTTATCTATATTGTTTCGTGCTATTATTTTATTAATATTTATAAAATTTAAAACAACGTACATTATAACTATAATTTGTATTGTAGTTTTAAATGTATCTATTTTTTTACCACAAATTCTTGCAAGTATTGGTATTAATATCAATATTTCTGTCATTAATGTAAAATACACAAATAATCTTAAATATGTATATCCGTATTCTTGTTCATATAAATGCATTCTAAATGCTGCTGATATCACAATTATTATTGTAAAAATTATTAGCATTATCTTTAAAAATTTGTTATTTTCTTCACTTTTCTTACAAATATGTAATAATGCAAAATTTATAAATGATACAAACATTAATTGAAAAAATCCTGTTCTTGCATATGTTGCATAATCAAAATCTGATGTTCTTCCTGCATTCATAAATAAATATTTGAATTGTATTATACTAAATAATAAATATATAATATTTAATGATACTAGCAACATTTTTATTGTTAAATCACTTAATTTTATTCCTGATGTTTTTTCTTCTGTTTCTTCGTGTTTTTCACTTTTTGCAAATGCAATTATAAATCCTGCAATATATACAAATGAAAATGCTATTACCAAAAGTCTTCCTAATAAATCATTTATTGTTTTTATTTCTAACATTTTTGATATTGTTTTTGTAAAATCACTAAATATACTTCCAAATACACTATCTGCTGAAGATAACAAAAATATTATTACTAATATTACAGGTATTGCAATTAATAATGATTTTCCTACCTTTTTGATATTATCTGATTTACTATTTTGATTTTCTTTCTTGTTTTCCCAAAATTCATCCATGTCAAAATCACTTATGAAATCAAATAATACTACAAATGGTTTGAAAATCTTACCTAATATTTGTCTTATAAATTTATTCTCAATTATTTTTGTTTTAGTAATGCTCATGCACATTATTACAAATAAAGTTAATATTACTGGTACATTTAATATTTTGAAAAATATGTTGTTAAATATAAAGTATGTTAGTCCAAGTAATTCTATTGGAATTGCCAATATTATTCCTTTTTTATTTTTTATCATTTCTTTTTCTTTTAAATTGTATATTGTTAAAATTATTGTTGCGGTCAGAAATATTGCTATTGATATTCCTGGATCTTTATGCCAAAAAAGTATTGACTGCAATATACTTAAAAATAAACTACTGTATAAAATCTTTTTCATAGTTTTATCTCCTTCTTTTAATTTATGCTTCTAGTTTATATTAAATATTATTTTTTGTCAATACTTTTTTATTGTTTTTCAATATTTTTATATTCTAAAACGATTTCAAAAGTTCTTCTTTGTCTCTAACTCCAACAAATCTTTTTTCTTCTTTACCATTTTTGAAAATAATAAAAGTTGGAATACTCATAACATTATATTCAACCGCTATATCTGAATTTTCATCAACATTGATTTTACCAACTTTTGCCTTTTCATTTAATTCTGTTGCTAATTCTTCAACAATTGGAGCCATTGCATTACAAGGTCCACACCAATCTGCATAAAAGTCAACTAATACTGGTTTTTCTGAATTCAAAACCTCTTTTTCAAAATTTTCTGAACTTAATTTTAGTTCCATTATAATTCCTCCTTTATATCTTTATATAATAAAATTTCAAACTATTTTAATACTGCAAGTCCTGCTTTTGTTCCTTCATACACAGCTTTTGATACTTGATATAATCCTCCTGTACAGTCACCACATGCAAATAACCCTTTAATTGATGTTTGCATGTTTTCATCAACAACAATTTTATCATTGTTTACTTTTGCACCAATTCTCTTTGCAAAATCAGTACTTCCAGCAACACCTTGTGCAATAAACACTCCATCTATTTTCATTTTTGTATTATCTTCAAAATCAATTTCTTCAACTTTATTTTCTCCGCCTTATTTCTCTTATTTCTTTTGTATTAATATCAATATTTTCAACTCTATATTCTGGAGCTTGTCTACCATTTGTCAAAATTGTTATTGATTTCACAACATTTTGTAAATCTATTGCTTCTGATATTGCATAATCTCCATTTCCAATTATAGCAACATTTTTATTTCTATAAAAAAATCCATCACAAATTGCACAATAACTAATTCCTTTACCTTCATACTTGTCCATATTTTTTATATTTGGTTTGTTCTTTTTGTTTCCAGTTGCAAGTATAACTGATTTTGCTTCAAATTCATTATTTAAAGTTCCAACCTTAAATATATGTCCTTTTTCATTTAGATAGTCTGCTTGAATATTTGTAACTTCATCTTTTATAACTTCTGCACCTATATTTTGTGCTTGTTTAATTCCTATTTTATACAAATCTTCGCCATTTATTCCATTTTCAAATCCATAATAGTTTTCTATCTTTTTTGTTTTTTCTAATGCCGATTCTTCTTTATATATTATCAATGTTTTTAAGTTTCTTCTTACTGTATACAAGCTTGCAGATATTCCTGCCGGTCCAGCTCCTACAATTATTACATCATACATTTTTTACTTCTCCTTACAATGTCCTTCTGGGAACAGTTCTGTTTTGGAACATCAGTTTCAAAACAGACAAAATGTTTTTATTTTACAACTATTCCTAATAATTTTGATAGTTCAACTGCCTGAAATTGATTAACAATTAGTCCTTTTAAGTCTTCTTTATCTATTATTATACCATCAATATTAGAAGTTGAAAAATCAATTCCTTTTAAATTTGTTCTAAACATTTGAGATTTATATAATTCACATTCATCGAATTTTGTATTTTTTAACTTGCACTCTCCAAATGAAGACATACTTACATTGTTTTCTTTAAAAATTGTATCTTTAATGTTGGAATTTGAAAAATTAGAATATTCAAAATTTGATTCTTTTATTCTTGTTTTGTAAATGCTTGTGTCAACAAGTTTTGTTCCTACTAATTTACAATTAGAAAATTCACATTCTACAAAATTTGATTCACTAAAATCAGCATTTGAAAAGTCGCAGTTCTTAAAAATTACATTTGTAAAATATGTACTTATGAATTTTGATTCTATGCATTTACAGTTTTCAAATATACAATTTGTTATTTCATTTTTTTCTGTAATTATTGTTTCAATACAATTTTTAAATTTGTATCCTCGTATATCATTTTCTTGTTCTGTTTCAGTAATTATTATTTTTTCTATTTGTTCTACTTCTTTATATTCCATGTTTTACCCTTTCGCTCATTGTCATCAAAAATTTTTATAATATTTTTGGTACAAATATCATTAATCCGATAATTGCTGATACTATTGCTGATGCTAAAACGGCTCCTGCTGCAACATCTTTTGCTATTTTTGCTTGTTGATTTTTTTCTTTTGTTATTAAGTTAACTGTGTTTTCTATTGCTGTATTCATTAATTCCATTGATATTACTAGTCCAAATAATAGTATACATATTATCCATTCTGTTGTATTTATTTTTAGCATTATTCCAAATATTATTACAAGTATCATTATAATTATATGTATTTTCATATTTTGTTCTTCTTTTATTCCTGTCAATAATCCTTCAAACGCATATTTAAAGCTTTTTATGAATTTTTTCATTTTCTATCTTTTCCTTTCTTGATTCTTACTATATTTTACTAAATTTCTTTTTATTTATCAATAATTAATTTCAAAAAAAGTATTTTAAAAGAGAGTGGCTATATACCACTCCCCTTTTCATCCTGTAAGAAGTCTTTGGATGCTCTCATTGCATCTTTCCTTTTCTTTTTCATCTAGAATCTTATAATTGGTTTCTATTTGAAATAAAGTTTTTTTCTTTATTCCATCTAGATACACATCTGTCATTTTTTCTACTTTCAATGGTAATGTTTTTTTAGCATCATCACCAATTTCAACACTGACTTCTTCACTATAAGTCCACAATGTGGAATCCATAGAATAAAATGTCAAAACAATTGCATCTCCATTCTTCTTGCTAGCAATTAAATCATTTGTAAATAAACCTGAGATATCAACTATTTTTCCTTCTTGGATTTTTACAATTAAAAATCCATCATTTTTCATAATACAGGAATACCGAAGTGTTGCATTAAAATATATTTCTTCTGTTTTCATCTTTTGTCCTCCTAATCAATAAGCCTTGATTTTTAATTTTTCTATCTTTCTTTAATATACTACATTCTACATAAAATTGCAATTTTTTTGTTAAAATTTATTTTATCTTTTTCACACTATATTACATATAGCAATATACAGAAAAACTGCAACATACTTCCTAATAATATAAACAAATGAAATATTGAATGCATATACCTCTTCTTTTTTCCTAAACCATACAAAATAGCACCAACCGTATAAGCAACACCACCTGAAACCAATAAAATCAAACCAGGTATTCCCAACAACTTAGGCAACAAATTTGCAGTAAAAATAATGCACCATCCCATTCCTAAATAACATATCATTGAAAATATCTTATATTTCTTAATATCTATTGCATTCAGCGTAATTCCTAGAACAGCCATTGCCCATATAATTCCAAATATACTCCATCCCAAAGCAATATTATATTCTCTAAAAGTCACCAAACAAAATGGAGTATATGAACCCGCTATTAATAAAAAAATTGAACAATGGTCTAATATTTGAAATACCTTTTTAGCTTTTCTTTGTGGTTTTAAGCCATGATATATACTTGACATTGTATATAAAAGTATCATTGTTATTCCATATATTATACTACTTACAACAGCATATCCATTATGATGAATTGCTGAAAATACAATACATAATACTAATGCAACTATTCCAAATGCTCCACCAACTATATGTGATGTCATATTAAAAATTTCTTCACCTTTTGTGTAATCAGGCAATATTCTATCTTTTAATTTTGTTCTTGTCATTTTCATTTCCTTTCATTTTTATCTTTTGGAGAATTCTTCTTTGAGTGACACTCATTTTTTTACCCAAACTGAAACACTTCTTGCTTTAACTCCAAAATTTCCGCATCCTTTTTCATCTATGGTAACCTCTTCTTCACAATTTCCAAAGCAATCAATATATACTTTTCCAATGTTTTGATTTCCAACATACATTCTTTTATAACCATCACTAGCATTAGAAATAACAACCGCTATCCCCGAATTAATATGTTCCTCATCGCCTTCTTGCGTCCATCCTATGAAATTATTATGGTCAAAATAATCATGTTGTAAACCATAAGATCTATTTTTTCTAACAAGCATTAATGTTTTTAGACTTTCTTCGGAATCAATATTGTCATGAGGTATTCCATAATAATCACCGTAAAATACACATGGATAACCATCATTTCTTAATAGTATAATTGAATATGCAATTGATTTGAACCAGCTTTGTACAAAACTTTGCAATGCTTGACCTGGTTGTGTATCATGATTATCTACAAATGTTACTGCCATACAAGGATTTTCTTTTACTAGTGTATGTTCTAATATTTTCGACATATCATAATTAGGGTCATTTGATGCATTGAAAAAATTATAATGAAGTGGTACATCAAATAATGATATTTTTCCTTCTGTTTCTGTAATATATTTATGTAATTTATTCACATCTGCTGACCAATATTCACCTACTGCAAATAATTCTTTTTTACTTTCTTCTCTTAAAGTTTGTATCCATTTTTCGTAAAAATCTGCATCTATGTGTTTTACGGCATCTAGCCTAAACCCATCTACATTTGTTAAATTAAGGTACCATTTGCCCCAATCTGTGCATTCCTTTACCACTCTTTGATTTGAAAAGTCTAAATCTGCTCCCATTAGATAATCAAAATTTCCAAACTCCTCATCAACTTCTGCTCCCCATTTTTTATTTATAAATTTGAATATTGCGTTTTCACCAGTTTTATTATTATAGTCTATTCCATCAAAGTCTGTCCAGTTCCATTCAAAATCTGAATATTTGTGTTTTCTTCCTGGAAATGTAAATCTTGTTGCTACTTGTACTGTTTCTTTTTCTGATGTTTCTACATTATGATTTGTCCAGTCAACTTTTGTTGCCGGTATTGTTTGAAGTGCATCTGCTCCCATTTTGTGATTTAATACAATGTCTGCATAACTTTCTATTCCTGCTTGTTTTAGTGCAATTATTGCATCTATATATTCTTCTTTTGAACCATACTTTGTTTTTATTGTCCCTTTTTGGTCAAATTCCCCTAAGTCATATACATCATACACTCCATATCCTACTTCGTCTTTTCCTCCTATTCCTTTATATGCTGGTGGCAGCCACATTGCTGTTATTCCCATTTCTGATAGTTTCTCTGCATTTTCTTTTATTTGATTCCATAAATTTTGTTTACAGTCCATATACCATTCAAAATATTGCATTATTATTCCATTTATTTTTTTCATTTGATTACCTTCTTTTGATTTTTTGCTATTATACCATTATAGATTTTAAAAATCCACTTATTTTTTATAATTGACTATGTATTATAATAAAAATTTCTTTTTTCTCTTCCTATTTCCAACAAAATGTGATAAAATAATGCCAGTTTATATCAAAAGAAAAATTAGGAGGAAAAATCATGGAATTTAATAAATGCAGTAGATGCGGAAACTTTTATGTATCAAACGACAATGTATGTCCAAAATGTAGTGCAAAAGACACATTAGAATTTGAAACATTCAAATCATATGTCGAAGAAAATGGACTAACACAAAATTTAGACACAATATCAGGAGAAACAGGAATAACAGTAAAAAATCTAAACAGATTTTTAAACTATTCTGAATTTGATGAAGAATTCAAAAACAACAAAAATATTAAATTATAATATTTTTTACAAATAAACAAATCAATATTATTATAGAAAGGACGATTTAATAATGACAAATGTATTTAATATCTTAGAAGAAAGAGGCTATATTGAACAAATGACACATCCATCAGAAATAAAAGAACTTTTCGGTAAAGAAAGTGTTCCATTTTACATCGGAATAGACCCAACAGCAGACAGTTTACACGTTGGACACTTTGTTTCTTTAATGGTTGCAAGTCATATGCAAAAATGTGGACATAAACCAATCATATTAGTTGGTGGTGGAACTGCAACAATAGGTGACCCATCAGGAAAAACTGATATGAGAAAAATGATGACAAGAGAAACTATAAACCACAATGTTGAATGTATAAAAAAACAAATTGAAAAATTTATAAGTTTTAAAGGTGAAAATGCTGCAATTATAGTAAATAATGCAGACTGGCTTTTAGATTTAAATTTCGTTGATTTTATGAGAAACATCGGAAGTCTATTCTCTGTTAATAAAATGCTTGCAGCAGAATGTTACAAACAAAGAATGGAAACAGGATTAACATTTTTCGAAATGAGTTATATGCTTATGCAATCTTATGACTTTTTACATTTATATGAAACATATGGATGCAAATTAGAAATGGGTGGAAATGATCAATGGTCAAACATTCTTGGTGGTGTTGATTTAATCAGAAGAATTGGAAAAGATGATTCTTATGGTTTAACATTTAAACTTCTTACAACAAAAGAAGGTAAAAAAATGGGCAAAACTGAAAAAGGTGCTTTATGGTTAGACCCAGAAAAAACTTCACCATATGAATTTTATCAATATTGGAGAAATATTGAAGATGAAAGTGTTGAAAATGTTTTAAAATTATTAACATTCTTACCTATGGATAAAATAAAAGAACTTGCTTCCCTAAAAGATGAACATATCAATGAAGCAAAAAAAGTCGCTGCATTTGAAATTACAAAATTAGTTCATGGTGAAGAAGAAGCTAAAAAGGCTGAAGAAGCTGCTAATGCTCTATTCTCTGGTAAAGGTAATTTAGATAATATGCCAACTGTTGAACTAGATAATAAGAATATTTCTATTTTGGATGCTATTATTTTAACTGGTATTGCTCCTTCAAAAGGTCAAGCTAGAACTTTAATTAATCAAGGTGGTATTTCTTTAAATGATGTTAAAGTTTCTGATGTTAATTATGTTCTTTCAGATTCTGATTTTAAAGATGGTTACGCTATTTTGAAAAAAGGTAAAAAAATATTTTATAAATTAGTTTAAAAAATCGGGATTGGAGACCATTCTCCTCATCCCGATTTTTTTATTCTACTATATTTTCAATTACATTATTCACTTCATTAACATCATTCTTAGTCTCAGCCTTTTTCTTATCTTCCTTTGCCTTCTCAATCTCCAAAGAATGAATCAAACTCTGTAACTTCTTAATATCAGAACCCATAAGTTCCCAATCTTTATTATTTGTAGACTCAGACAAATTCTTATTAGCCTTAACAATCGCATCAATCAAGCCATCAACATCATCAGTATTCTCGACCTCAATATTAGAAGCCTCTTTTGAAAGCAAATTATTTAAAGCTTCACTTAGGCTATCACCAATTGCAACCTTATTTCCAGAAGCAACAACAACTTTTTTAAGAACAGGTATTTTAGATTCCACATTTAACATTGTCTGATAAATTGATTCAACATATAACAATGTGTTGTTTACTGGAACAACTACCATATCCTTTGTAACCTTTGTTCCACTTGTATTTAAGCTTTGAATCTCGGAATAAATTGTTTCATCTTGCTCAATTTGATTATCTAACTGCATTGGTCCAAAGATATTACTATCTTGTGAAAATTTATACAATTTTAATTTATTTGAACTTCCATCTGTTGTTCCAACTAAATATGAAATTAGATTTTGTTTTGACTCTGGTGTATAAATTTGTATTAAGCCAATTTCATTTTTTTCGTCTTTGTTAACCATTGTGTAATATGGTTTTAACTCTGTTCCTGTTGATTTTGTAACATTTGTTGCATTATATTTGGCTAAACTCCATACATCATCCGTTCTATACAATACATCAGGTTTTACATTATGATATATTTTTAATAATTCAGCTTGAACATTATATAAATATTCTGGATAAATAAAATGTTCTGATATATCTGTTGGTATTTCTGTATTTATATCTTCAAATACTGTTGGATATATATTTCTATATGCCATAGCAATTGGATCTGTCTTATCTGTTACATAAAACTTCATTGTACCATCATAAGCATCTATTATTACTTTTACAGAATTTCTTATGTAATTGATTTTTTCTTTTATTCCATCATGCTCTATTGATGTATATTGTGAATATGGATAATCACTTGAAACTGTGTATGCATCCAATACCCATACTGTTTTGCCATCTTCTGTTACAACTGTATATGGAGTATCGTCATAAATCAAATATGGCATAACACTTTTGGCTCTTTTTATAATATTTCTATTTATTAAAATTTTACTATCTTTATTTATTTCTGTTGAAAATGCTAAGTTCAAGTCACCTGTTCTTATTCCTAGAATTAATCTATCAATAAATCCAAGTTGTAAACCGGTATCCCCGCTATATGTTGATGTATGTTCTAAGCCATATTCATCTGTGTAATCATATTCTTGTTTATTTTTTACATTTGTTGCAATTGCATTATTTGTCTCTAATCCAAAATAAATATCTTGTGTTTTTGTTCCTAACTGTTCGTCTTTACCTGATATATCTTTTTGAATATAATTCAAAGTTCCTGTTGTAGATACAGTTGTTGCATCAATTGCAATTTGACCTTTTCCATGTGTATATTCATATGTTTTACTATTATATGTTCTTCCTGAATTTGTAACTTCTCTTGGTGCTATATATAAAAGCTTATCTTTCCCTGATATTTTATATTTTGCAATATTTGCATTTCTATATGTATAATATCCTGTTCCTGTTTGACTGTCATCCAATGTTTTTAATACAACATCTTGATTTATCAATCTTGTATTATTGATTACATCAGCATTTTCGGTCACTTCACTTTGAGTTATAGTCCCTGAATTTTCTAAATTTGTTTCTTCAATATCTATGTTATATGCGGCTTTTGTATATTTAATATTATCAGCTATATATTCTTTTTCTTTGTCTAACATATTTGAATTCACAAAAATCAAATTGAAAACAATTATTACTAAAAACATCGCTACTAAATATCCAGGTATAATTGCTAAATTTTTAAGAACTTTTGCTGAATTATTTTTCTTAAATGCTTTTATTGCTCTAATTGAAGCAAAAACAATAACAAATGAGAATATTAAATATCCCCATCTTTGAATCATTACATCTGTATAACTTGCACCTATAATCTCAATGTTTTCTGCTGAGTCTGCATCATTTTTTATTGTTAACATTTTATTCAAAGATATATTTGTTACATTTAGAGCATTCATTAAAGCTATTGCAATTACTACAATAGTAGCATTTCTTAAAATCTTTTTGATAAGTAAACTATCTCTTACCATTTTTCCGTCTACACCATCAAAATATCTGTTAAATACAATAACATAATAAATTGCCATATAAATTGTTAATTCTATAATTATTCCTATAAAATATAATAATAATGTTTGGATAAATGGCTTTTGGAACATGTAAAACGCTATATCAAATCCAAAAACTGGGTCATTTATTCCAAATGATGCATTACTTGCACATAGTAAAAATTGCTTCATCAATGTGTTAGAAACAAGTGTACTTATTACTACTGATGCTACAAGTGATATTGATTTATTAAGTAATTTAGGCATCTCTTTGTTTTCTTTTTCAAAAAATGGCTTTAATCCTTTTTTTATTCCCCTATTTGTAAAATACATTATTATATATAATACTATAAAGTTTATTCCAAAAATTATATATTTACATTTTAAATTTGTTTCAAATGCTTGTATATAATTTTCTCCTAATTCTTTGTATTGTAAGTATGTTCCTCTTAAATTTATATAGCTTCCTATTGCAAATATTGCTATAAACAACAACACGATTATCATTCTTACTTTGCTTTTTTTCTTTTCCATTTTAACCTCCTCCTGTTTTTGGGGACGGAGGAAAAAAACAGTTTTTTACATTAAGTATTTCATATCATTAATATAAAGTATTTACATTTACAAAATGATGTATAACTATAAATATAAAATCTGTTTTTTTGCTCCGTCCCTAAAAACAGTTTAAATTATCGCTTTGACGAAGTCTTCTGAATTGAAGATTTCCATATCATCAATTTGTTCTCCAACCCCAATGAATTTTACTGGAATTTTATTTTCTTCAACAATTCCTATAACAACTCCACCTTTTGCTGTCCCATCAAGCTTTGTTAATACAATTCCTGTTATATCTGTTTCTTGCTTAAAAGCTTTTACTTGTGAAATAGCATTTTGCCCTGTTGTTCCGTCTATTACAAGTAAAACTTCTTTGTCTGCTTCTGGCATTTCTTTATTTATTACTTTTTGTATTTTATTTAATTCATCCATTAAATATTTTTTGTTGTGTAATCTTCCTGCTGTATCTACTATTAGTACATCTGCTCCATTTTCTCTTGTTTTTTTGATAGCGTCAAATACTACTGATGCTGGGTCAACTCCTTCATCTCTTTTTACAATATATGCTCCCGCTCTTTTTGCCCATATTTCTAGTTGTTCAACTGCTGCTGCTCTAAATGTGTCTGCTGCTGCAACTACTACTTTTTTTCCGTCTTTTGCTAATCTATTTGCCATCTTTCCTATTGATGTTGTTTTTCCTACTCCATTTACTCCTACTACTAAGATTACTGATGGTTTTGTGTTTAGGTGTAATTCTTTATCTGCTCCATCTAGTATTTTTTGCATTTCTTCTCTTAATGCTTGTTTTACTTCTTCTTCGTCTTGTATCTTTTCTTTTTTGATTTTTTCTCTTAAATTTGATATTATTTTGATTGATGTTTCCATACCTATGTCTGACATTATTAGTACTTCTTCTAGTTCATCTAAAAATTCTTCATCTACTTTTCGAAAGTTTTTGAATACATTGTTTATTTTTTCGTCAAATGATGTTTTTGTCTTGTTTAGCCCATTTTTTAATTTATCGAAAAATCCCATGGTTTTATCCGCCTTTCTTTTTTCTATTATTATACTTTTGATATATTTGTGCCATCCTTTTTTCCATTTTTTGTTAACATTATTAGTATAGCACATTTTAGCACAACTGGCAACATCTTTTTTATGTAACAAATTTAATCATAAATGAACATTAATTTTCCAAAAATAATTGACAAAATAGTATTAAAGATATATGATTTGACATATAAAAATATTAAAAAAGGAGGATTTGTTATGTTAAAAAACAAAACAAAAATCATTGCAATTTTAACTGTTTTATTTATGCTTTTAGCAATACCTTTTGCTCTTGCAGATAATGAAACAAATAATGAAAGCGATATTGCTCTTATTTCAGACGAATCTGAAACAAAACCAGTTGAACAAGAAGTTGAAAATACAATTTCAGAAAACAAAACACAAGAAGATTCTTACAAAAAAAGTGATGTATATCTTACTGGTGACAATATAACAGTTGATTACATAGTTGACGGAAATTTATTTGTTATGGCTGATACTGTTACTATCAATTCTCAAATTGGTGGAGATGCCTTCATAATGGCAAAGAAGATAATTGTTGATGAAAAAGCTTACATCTTTAATAACCTTTTTGCTATGGCTAATTCAATTGAAGTTAAAGGTATTGTTTTTGATGTTTATGCATTAACAAATAATTTTACAGTTTCAAATGGTTATATTTATAGAGATGCAAAAATATCTTGCAAAACTTTGAATATTAATGGAGCTATTGGTAGAAATGCTTTTGTAAGTTGTTCAAATATCAACTTCAATACTGATGAAAATACAAAAGGTATAATTTATGGTAATTTAACTTATTCAACACCTTCTGAACTTTCATTTGAAGATGGAGTTGTAAATGGAACAGTAGTTTATAAAGCACCAAAAACTTCTTCTGAAAAAACAGTTGGAGCAATTGTATCAGATTATATTCTTGATTTAGGTACATTTATAGTATTTGTAGTTATTATCTGGTTAGTTTGCTTATGGCTTACACCAAAATTCTTAAATAATACAAATCAATTTGTTGGAAAGAAAACTTTAAATGTTTTAGGAACAGGATTCCTTACACTTGTTGCTGTTCCAGTTGCTTGTATAATTTTAATATTATTACAAATAACAGCTAGCATTTCTTTATTAACAATTGCTTTATATGTATTAGCATTAGTGTTGGCAAAATCATTATTCACAATTGTTGCTAATAACTACTTATGTTCAAGATTAAATATTAATAAAAATAATGGCAGATTTGGAATGTTGATTGTTTCAGGAATTATAGTTTGGGTAATTTGTGAACTTCCTTTTATCGGAGGAATAGTTTCATTTGTAATAGCTGTACTTGGTTTAGGAATTTTAGTTTCTGCTATACTTCCTAAAAAATCATGTAAAAAAAATAAAGACCAAAAAGTATCTGATTCTAGTTCAAAAGAAGAAGTAATCGAAATAACATCTGAAACAAAAAATGATGACAAAGAAGAAAAATAATTTTAAAAGGATTGAAGTTTTACTCTCCAATCCTTTTTTTATAAAATATTTACATCTTATTTTTTTAATTCATCAATTATGACTTTATAATCTTTTGCAATTAAAATAGCTGTACCAGAAACCAATATATTTGCTCCCGCTTCTTTTACTGCTTCTACTGTTTTTAGATTAATTCCACCATCTGCCTCTATATCAATTTCTATATTATTATCATCAATATATTTTTTTAAAGCTGAAATTTTATCAACCATATCTGTCAAAAGAGTTTGCCCTCCTTTACCAGGTTCAACAGTCATAACCAAACACATATGAATATATGGTAAAAATTCATAAATTTCTTCTATTTTTGTCTCAGGCTTTACACTTAATCCAACTTTGCAATGATTATCCTTTATTTTTTTTATGATTTGCATAACCTCTTCTTTATCTTTGCAAGCCTCGTAATGGAATGTAATTATATTTGGTTCAACAGCTAAAAAATCATCTATTGCTGAATTTACATCTTCTACCATCAAATGTATATCAAGTGGTAAATTTGAAATTCTTTTTATATATGATGCATATTCTAGCATTTTATTATATGTATTTTTTTCTACAAATTTTCCATCCATAACATCTATATGAAAATAATCTGTTTTGGCTTTTTCAAGTGCAAAAAATGTTTTTGATTCTTCTCCTTTTTTTACTGAAAGTATTGATGTTGAAACCTCTACCATTTATATCTCTCCTTTTCTTTTAGTTCTTCATAAATTTTGCAAAATCTTTCATATCTGCCACTGTCTATTTTTCCTTTTTCTAATGCTTTTTTAATTCCACAATTTTGTTCTTTTATATGTGTACAACCAACAAATTCACAATTTTCTAATAATGGCTTAAATTCTTTGAAATATTGGTCCAATTTCCTATATTCTATTTCTGATATATCAAATGTTGAAAATCCTGGTGTATCTGCAATATATGTATTTTCATCTATTTCATATAGTTTTGTTGATGTTGTTGTGTTTTTTCCTTTTTTGTTTCTTTGGCTTATTTCTCCTTCTTGTGTTATTGTATCATTAAATATTGCATTAATTAGTGTTGATTTTCCTACACCTGAATTTCCAGAAAATGCATTTATGTTTCCTTTTAAATTTTTTTCTAGTTCTTGTATTCCTGTTGATGATGTTATATTTTTTGACGATATATCTTCCGCATTTTCTAATTCTTTTGCTATTGTTTCTATTACTGTATATCCTATGTTTTGATATGTTTCTTTGATTTTTTCAAATTCTTTCTTTTTGTCTAAGTCTATTTTGTTTAATATTATTATTGGTTTTATTCCTAAATATTCTGCAAATGCCAATTGTTTGTCTAATAATAATAAATCTGGTTTTGGATTCTTGCTTGATACTACTAATACTAGTTGCGTTATATTGCTCATTTTAGGTCTTTTTATATAGGTTGTTCTTTGTTGTATTTCTTCTATTACTGCTTTTTTGTTTTCTTCGTCTAGTATTTGTATTTCTACTTTGTCTCCTACTACTGGTGTTATTTCTTCTTTTTTGAATTTTCCTCTGGCATTTGCTTCATATATTCCTTTTTCTGTTTTTATTTTGTATAAGTTTGATATATTTTCTATTATTAAACCTTGCATTTTTCCTCCAATATTTATTTAAAAAGAATGGAAAATTCCATCCTTTTAAATAGTGTCTAATTTTTGAATTAGCTTATTTATCTCTAAAATATAGATTTCTTTTATATTATCATATATTTTTCTTGATGTTTCTTCATCATATAAATGTGATAATTCATTTCTTGAAAGCATCATATCTATCCACACTTCTCCATTATCTATCAAACCCACTGAAAATGCTTCTTTTATTATTTCTCTTGGACTTCCTATTTTTCCAACTATACCTTGCTCTTCTAAACAATCCTTCATTGTTTTCCAAGCTAATTCAAAAGTAAATTCAAATCTATGCAATATTCCGTCAATTTCCAAATCTGAGGCGTCTCCTCTTAGCGCTTCGTTTAATTTGTTTGTTGCCTTTTTTAAATCATCTTTTCTTTCTTCAAATCTTTTCATTAGAAATCAACTCCTTCCATTTCTATTGATTCCAATAATTCTTTCTTTGTATTATCATTTACAAAAACTAAATCAACTTTATAAATAATATCAAGTTCATCTATTTCGTTCCTGATTTTATATTCGTCTTCTCTATTTATATTTTTAAATATTGCCAAATCAATATCTGAATTCTTTTTAAATGTCCCCTTTGCTCTTGAACCAAACAATTTAAATTTATATTTCGAATTATTTTCTATAACTTTTTTTATTGCATTATATGTTCTTTCTGATAATCCAAATTTCATTTTTTCTTTTATGCTAGTATTTTTCTAACATACCTCCATTAAAATATTTTTATTCAGCAGTATAAGAATTAACATTACTATATACTAAAGAATATCCTCCATCATTTTTTAACACTCCGTCTATATAAACCTTAACAGTTGTTGTTCCAGATCCTTTTGCATTTCCTACTGATATTGATGTTTCAGAAGCTTTTACAGATTGAGAATAAATTGTATCATCTCCAACTTTAACTTCTAATTTTACATTCTTTACTTTTTTATCTCCATCTACTTCATTTCCAGTTGTTGCCTCATATATATTGCCATCAAGTAATGATTTTACATTAACTTTAATAGGAATAGTTTTTATTTCAGCCAATTTATTTACTGTAATAGTAATTTCTGAACCTTTTTCTACTGATTTTCCTTCATCTAAGCTTTGCTTTAAAACAACACCATTATCTTTTGAATTATCCTCACTAGTTGTAACTGTAACAACAAAACCTAAATCTTGAAGCATTTTTTTAGCCTCATCTTGTGATTTACCAACAACCCCCGGAACTGTTGCTTTTTCTGTTCCTGTACTTACATGAATTTTAACTGTTTCACCAGCATTTACTTCTGTATTTGCATCAGTCTCTTGATTAATTACATAACCTTCTTGAACCTTCTTACTTGATTCTTCAACAATTTCTGCCTTTAATTTAGCATTTTCTATTGCTTCAATAGCATCATCTTTTGACATTCCAACTACTTTTGGAACTTTTGTTTTTTCAGTTCCTTTGCTTACTACAACTTTTACTTCACTACCTTCTTTTACTCTATTATAGCCTGCAACATAAGTTGGCTCTTGACTAATTATATAATTTTCTTCTACATCAGTATTATATTCTTCTGATGAAACCACAAATTTTAATTTAGCACTTTCTACTTTTTGTTGTGCCTCATCTTTTGTAAGTCCAACAATATTAGGCATTTCAACTTCTTTTGGATTTGTAGCTTTTAAAACTAACATTGTTCCACCAAAAGCTATAAAAAATAATAAAATTAATCCTATAAATGAACTAAACACTTTATGATTTTTTATAAATGCCACAAATTTATTATCTTCTTTTTTTCTAGAATTTTTTTGCATTCTATCAACATCTTGTGTTGATATTCTTTGTGTTCTAGCAGTTGGGTCATAATCTTCATCATTAACAAAATCACCTGATGGATTTTTCAAAGCCATTCTTAAATCTTGTAAAAGCTCTGTTGCTGTTTGATATCTAAGCATTGGATCTTTTTTCAATGCTTTTAATATTATTTTATTTACTGCCTCTGGTAAATGAGGATTTGCCTCAATTGGTGGTATTGGTTCTTCTTGCATATGTTTTAATGCAACTGAAACAGGAGTATCTGCATCAAAAGGAACCTTACCTGTTACCATTTCATACATAACAACACCTAATGAATAAATATCTGATTTAGCATCTGTATATCCTCCCCTTGCATGTTCAGGTGAAAAATAATGTACTGAACCAATTGTTGTTCCAAATGCTGTAATTGTTGAGTTTGATACAGCTTTTGCAATTCCAAAGTCCGTAACTTTTGCAATTCCATCTTCTGTGATTATTATATTATGAGGTTTTATATCTCTATGAATAATATTATTTTTATGAGCCATTTCTAATGCTGATGCAATTTGAATTGCTACATTTACTGACCATTTCCATGGAAGTGGACCTCTTTCTTCAACAATAATCTCTTTTAAAGTTTTTCCTTGTATTAATTCCATTACAATATAATAAATTCCATTATCAACACCAACATCAAATATTGATACAATATTTGCATGGACCAATCTTGCTGCTGATTGTGCTTCTGTTTCAAATCTTTTAATAAATTCTTCATCAGTTGTAAATTCATCTCTCAAAACTTTTACTGCTACATATCTCTTCAAAACAAGATCTGTGGCTTTATAAACTGTTGCCATTCCTCCATTTCCAACTTTTTCAATAATCTCGTATCTGTTACCTAGAATTTTACCTTCTAAATTCATACTTCTCTCTCCTTTTTATCTCATTGCTTTTACGCCTTAATGTAAACCGCTTTATATATTTTTTATAATTACAACTGTTATATTATCATAACCGCCTCTATCTTTTGCGAGTTGAACTAAATCTTTCGTTCCTTGTTCTATATTTTTTGATGCCATCTCATATATAGTTTCTTGGTCTACTAAATTTGATAAACCATCTGAACACATTATAATAATATCATCTTTTAAAAATCCTTTTACCATAACATCTGGCTCTACAAAAGCATTACATCCCAATGCTTTCATTAACATATTTTTTTGAGGATGATGTTCTGCTTGTTCTTTTGTTATTGTACCTTCTTTTACTAATTTTTGCACATAACTATGGTCTTGTGTTAATTTTCGTATAAATTGTTTTCTAACTCTGTATATTCTACTATCACCTACATGTCCTATATATGCTTTGTTATTATATATTAGACATATTTCTAATGTTGTTCCCATTCCTTGTAGTTCTGGTGTTTCTTTTGATTTTTCATATACAACCATATTAGCATATTCCATACTACTTCCTAATAATTGAATTATGCTGTCTTTATCTTTTTCTATATCTTTGAAATTATTTTCTATGTAGTTTTTAGCTGTTTGAACAGCCAATTTACTTGCAATTTCTCCTCCATTATATCCGCCCATTCCATCTGCTAATAAATATAATTGGACTTCATCTAATGAATTTGAAATATAAAAATAATCTTCATTATTTTCTCTGACATTTCCTTTATCAGTCCTTGCATAAGCTTTAATCATAATTTCACCTCTGTTCTTTTGTATTTAGCCTATTTAAGTTTTCTATACGTTATTTTATATCATAAGTTAATGTTTTTTGCAATATTTTTTGACTATAATTGCTTTTTTATTTTTATATGATATAATATCAAAAAAACAAAGGAGGAATTTTATATGTCAACACCACATAATGAAGCAAACAAAGGAGATATTGCAAAAACAGTAGTAATGCCAGGAGACCCGTTAAGAGCTAAATATATTGCTGAGAACTTTATGGAGAATTACAAACTTGTAAATCAAGTTAGAGGTATGTATGCATATACTGGAACATATAAAGGAAAGGAATTAACAGTAATGGCACATGGTATGGGAATGCCAAGTGTTGGTATTTATACATATGAATTATTTAAATTTTATGATGTAGAAAATATTATTAGAATAGGTTCTTGTGGAGGATATAAACCAGAACTTAAATTATTTGATATTATTTTGAGTAAAAATGTTTTTTCTGAAAGTAATTATGCTTTAACTTTGAACAACGATGATTGTCACATTGTTTCTTCTAGCAAAGAGCTTAATAATATAATTAAAAATACAGCTGAAGAATCAAATGTAAAAATGGTTACAGGCAATACTGTTTGTACTGATTGTTTTGATGTTTATATGACTGATGTAAATAAGTTTTTGAATAGAATACCTGATGGTTTTGACCCTGTTTCTGCTGAGATGGAAGCTTTTGCTTTATTTTATAATGCTAAATTGCTAAATAAAAAAGCAGCTTGCTTGATGAGTGTTGTAGATTCAAAATTTATTAAAGATGTTGCTACACCAGAAGAGCGTCAAACTGGTTTAAATACTATGATAAAGCTTGCATTAGATTCTGCTATAAAAATTTAAGATTTGGGAACGTGACTCTGTTCCCGTTTTTTTGTTATTCATTAAAAGGATGATTTGGCTAGGACGTCTACCCCTCATATCTTATGTTTTGAAAGTTTGAACAGGTTGATTGGAATAAAAAATAGAAAATATTATATAAAAATGTGAGGAATGTTCACGGGTAAAATGTATAT
>OKRZ01000170.1_pt1 | contig 44471 bp, 38 predicted proteins | sample 1601141 | NCBI WGS metagenome assembly OKRZ01 (sample SAMEA3541524, study PRJEB24748) | human gut metagenome | biome: human gut; feature: human-associated habitat; material: faeces | place: China | collected 2012
AATGGTGTTAAATCCTTTTACTGAGGCGCATTTAGAATTAAAAAAGAAAAAGGATTTAAGCAAAAAAACCATTACAAGACATTATAAAAAAGAGGAAGAACCTGTAAGACGTCCGGTGGCACAGCAGCCGGAGGCAATGGTTATTTACAATAATAAAAAATACGTTATAAACAAAAGTCCTTTTACCATTGGAAGAGAAAATGCCAATATTGTAATACCGGAGACTTATATATCAAAAATACACGTGGTTATTTCATATAAAGACGGAAAATACAGGGTGGCTGACTATGCATCCACTAATGGAACAAGGGTTAATGGTACTTTGTTAAAGCCAAAAGTGTATTACGAATTAAGAGATGGTTACGTTATTGAATTGTCAGATAAGGAAAAAATGATTGTTTATATTAATTAATTTTTTATCGACATTTCAGTAAAAAAATCGACTTTAAATTGGCGATTTATTGATGTATTTAATCTTTTTATGTTACATAAAAAATTATATGTAAACCCCTTTGTCGAATTATGGGTTTTTATGCGATTTCTTTAAGTTGAACTGGAACAAAATACAATCTATAATCTTCTTTGTCAAAAGAATTCAAACAGTACTGTATTTTGACAAACAGGAGGATAGATGATGATCAGTAATACGGGAAATAGCAGTATAAATAGAGTGATTAATACAAATTATGGCAGAAAAAATGAGAAAATTAACGTAGCCATAGTAGATGATAATGAGAAGATAATAAGCAATATTTGTGATAAATTATCAGATGACAGTGAAATTGAGGTAGTTGGCAAGGCAACTAATGGGGAAGAAGCATATGATATGATAAAGAAGAATAACCCTGATGTTGTTATACTTGATTTGATTATGCCAAAGATGGACGGACTGTCACTGATGAACAAAATACATAATGATGGCAGTATGATTAAATTGCCTTTTTTCATAATTGCATCAGCCATAAGCAATGAGACAGTAATTCAGGATGCCTTTGGCATGGGGGCAGGTTACTATATGTTAAAGCCCTTTGAAATGGATATGATTGTTGACAGAATAAAAAGCGTAAGCTCATATAACAGAAAAATACCTGAAAATAAAAAGCTTATTGCTCCATATGAGGATAAAAAGCAGTTTATGGAAAGAAATATTGAAGGGGACGTTACAAACATCATACATGATGTGGGAGTTCCGGCTCATATTAAGGGCTATCAGTATTTAAGAGAGGCAATTATTATGTCGGTTAATGACCCGGAAATGCTTAATTCCATTACAAAGATTCTTTATCCAACCATTGCAAAGAAGTTTCAGACCACATCAAGCAGAGTGGAAAGAGCTATAAGACATGCTATTGAAGTTGCGTGGAACAGGGGAAGAATGGACACCATTGATGAATTGTTTGGCTACACCATTAATGCGGAAAAGGGTAAGCCTACCAATTCAGAATTTATTGCATTAATTGCAGACAAAATCAGGTTAGAATACAAATGCAGATAAAAATACCTTTTATTTATCAGACATTTTTAGTATTATATACTTAAGAAAAATATGAACCGGAGGTAAAACTATGAAGAAAATTTTATTCGTTGCATCAGAATGTGCACCTTTTATTAAGACCGGTGGTCTTGCAGATGTTGTAGGTTCACTACCAAAATGTTTTGACAAAAAAGAATACGATGTTAGAGTTATTATTCCTAAATATATGTGTATGAACCAGAAGTGGAAGGATAAAATGACTTATTTAAATCATTTTTATATGGACCTTTGCTGGAGAAGACAGTATGTTGGAATAATGGAAATGGAATATGAGGGGGTTAAATATTACTTCATTGACAATGAATATTATTTTGCAGGAGACAAGCCATACAGTGATGTGAGATATGACCTTGAAAAATTTGCATTTTTCTCAAGGGCTGTGTTGTCAGCACTTCCGGTAATTGATTTCAGACCTGACGTTATACATTGTCATGACTGGCAGACAGGACTTATTCCTGTATATTTACATGACAGTTTCGCATATGGCGATTTCTATCGTGGAATTAAGTCGATTATGACAATACATAACCTTAAATTCCAGGGTGTATGGGATATAGATACCATAAAGGATATTGCAGGACTATCAGATTATTATTTCACATCTGATAAGTTAAAGGATTATGATAATGGAAATTACTTAAAGGGTGGAATTGTTTATGCTGATATGGTAACAACAGTTAGTGATACATATGCTCAGGAAATAAAAACACCGTTTTATGGGGAAGGCTTAGATGGACTTATGAGGGCAAGGTCAAACTGCTTAAGAGGAATTGTAAACGGAATTGATTACAAGGAATATGACCCGGCTACAGACAACCTTATTGCCAAAAATTTCTCAGTAGAGAATTTTAGAAAAGAAAAGGTTAAAAATAAAACAGCACTGCAGAAGGAATTGGGATTAGAGGTTAATCCAAAGAAAATGATGATAGGACTTGTAAGCAGACTTACGGATCAGAAGGGACTTGATCTTATAGCATGCGTTATGGATGAGTTGTGTCAGGATGCAGTTCAGTTTGTAATTTTAGGAACAGGGGAAGAAAGATACGAAAATATGTTCAGACATTTTGACTGGAAATATGGAAAAGACGTATCTGCCAATATTTTCTATTCAGAGGAGTTATCTCATAAGATTTACGCCGCATGTGATGCATTTCTTATGCCATCTCTCTTTGAACCGTGTGGACTTAGTCAGCTTATGAGTTTAAGATATGGTACACTTCCGATAGTCCGCGAAACCGGTGGATTAAAAGATACGGTACAGCCTTACAATGAATACGAAAATACAGGTACAGGATTCTCATTTAGCAATTATAATGCTCATGAGATGATGGGTACGGTAAGATACGCAGAACATGTATTTTATGATAAAAAACGTGATTGGAACAAGATGGTTGAAAGGGCTATGAAGGCTGATTTCTCATGGAAGGCATCAGCTGAAAAATACCAGCAGTTATATAATGATTTGTTAGGATAATAGCTGACATTAAAATCGTAAAAAGTATAAAAAGACAGGTAGAAATTTCTTTAATGAAATCAGATACCTGTCTTTTAAATTACAAATAAATTTATTTGACTTCTTTAATGCCTGAAATATCAGGGGCAATAGTCATGGAAAAATTAGTATGATAAATTACAAAACCGGGCATGGCACCGGCAACCTTCTTTATGTGTTTTTTCTGAATGTAATCTATCTCAACCTTATCCTGATTAGAACCCTTTGAGTAAAAGGCTGCAAGTCTTGCAGCTTCCTCAAAAGTATTATCAGGAAGCTCTTTGTTATTGCATTTGACTATAACATGAGAGCCGGGGAAGGTTTTGCTGTGAAACCACCAGTCATTTCCCGTGGCAATCTTAAAAGTGAGCTCTTCGTTTTGGATGTTGTTTTTTCCCACATACATATCAAATCCGTCAGAGGATATAAAATGAAGGGGCTTGCTTTTATCCCTGTCTTTTTTGTTTTTATCCTTAGAGCTATGTTTAATATAACCGGTTTGCCTTAATTCCTTAGAAATTGCCTTTAAATCCTCTTCGCTGTCAGCAATATCAAGGGAAACGTCAATGGATTCTAAATAGGTTATGGAGGCTTTGGTCTCCTTTATTATTTCACTAAGGGCTTCATAAGTTCTCTTTAATTTAGTGTATTTTTCAAAAAACTTCTTGGCATTGTCAATTGGTGACATAGTAGTGTCAAGAGTAATTTTAACAGGCTTTCCGGTATAAAAATCCGTGGTTTCAAAAACTTTAGTTCCGGGAGTAATTGAATAGCCATATGTGGTAAGAAGCTCTCCATAAACCTTATATTTGTCTTTTTTTTCAGTATCCTTTAACTGGTGCAACTGAAGATTATATTTTTTGTTTTCCCTTTCAAGGGCGTTAGTTACTATTTTTCGTAGGTCAACTGACTTTTGCCGCATTCTTGTGTAAAGATTTTTCTTAGCATAGTAGGTTTCTAAAAGTTCACTTATACTTTCATAATTTGTTGCAACGCAGTCAGGATAAGTTGAAAGAGGGATAGCACTAAACTCTTCCGGTTTGCCATCCTTTTCGTAAATTACAGGGGAAAATTCCTGCTTTTTAATTTTATTAATCATAGAATAGAAACTCATCCATATAAGATTCTGGTCACCGTGAACAATAGTGTTGGCAGGCATTGAAGAATCTAATTTGTTTTCAAAACACAGGCTTTCGGCAATAGTAGGACTGATTCCGGTAAAACTGGTATATATTGCCTTAGACAATGCCATAGGCTTTGAAAAAACAATATTAAAGAAATCTTCTCTTGTGATTTCAAGAGGATTAGCCTTATCCATGGTTTCAGGAATAAAATAAGGTTTCCCCGGCAAAACCTGCCTTACAGAGCTCATAACGGAAGTTACATGCTTAATACTGTCAATAATTGTATTGTTATCGTCAGTAAAAATTATGTTACTATGTTTTCCCATAAGCTCAACAATAAGATGTTTTACCTTTACATCCCCTAATTCATCTAAATGCTGAATTTCAAAGTCAATAATACGTTCAAGTCCCGGCTGGGTTATACTTAAAATCCTTCCGCTATTAATATGTTTTCTTAAAAGCATACAAAAATTAGGCGCAGTTAAAGGCGCCTGCTTGTTATTTTCAGTAAAATAAGCAAGGGGAAGACTTGCATTAGCACTAATAAGCATTTTATGCTGGGTTTTTCCTGCCTTATATGTAATCATAAGCTCATCAGATTCAGTCTGGGCAATTTTATATATTCTACCTTCTGCTAAACGGGAATTAAATTCCGAAACAAGAGCAGATACGGTTATTCCATCAAAAGCCATATAGGTCTCCTTAATTAGTTAAAAATTTTGTTTAAAATGTAACAAATTAAATTTTAATATTAAATAAGGGTTAAGTCAAGGAAACTCAAACCTTGACGGTAAGGCTTCTATGAATTATAATAGAGTGAATTATGGGCAAATAGTTCATTAGGAGGCAACATGCTAAAAAGTATGACAGGATTTGGCAGGTCGGAAGTTACCGAAGGCGACAGAAAAGTTACGGTAGAAATGAAATCTGTCAACCACAGATATTTAGAATTAGGAATAAAATTACCAAGAAAGCTTAATTTCTTAGAAAGCGCGGTGCGTAACGAAATGAAGAAATACGTGCAGCGTGGAAAAATTGACGTTTTTGTAACATATGAAAACCTCGGTGAGGGAAGCGAAAGCATAAGATACAATAAGGAATTAGCCAGGGAGTATTACGACTGCTTTGCACAAATCAGTGAGGATTTAGGCATTGATAATGACATTAAAACCAGCTTTATAGTTAAAAGCCCTGATGTTATTACGGTAGAAAGCGGTCAGGATGATGAAGAAGTAATACAGTCACTTGTTATTTCAGCTATTGATCAGGCAACTGAAAAGTTAGTTGAAACCAGAAGAGTGGAAGGTGAACATCTGAAGAAAGATTTGATTTCAAAATTAGATGACATGATTGTATTAGTTGAAAAAATTACTGAAAAGTCTCCTGTTATTGTAGAAGAATATAAGGAAAAAATAACTACACGTATTAATGAATTATTAGATGAGGCAAGCATCGACGAGGCACGAATTGCTCAGGAAGTTACCATATTTGCAGACAAGATTTGTGTTGATGAGGAATTAGTAAGATTGGACAGTCATATAAAAACCATGAAAGATACCCTGATTCAGGGAGGAGCTGTTGGCAGAAGGCTGGACTTTATTGCCCAGGAAATGAACCGCGAGGCAAATACCACTTTATCAAAAACAACTGATGCAGAAATATCAGATATGGCTATTGAACTTAAAACAGAAATTGAAAAAGTTAGAGAGCAGATTCAGAATATAGAGTAGAGGTGACATCCATGAAAAAAGGAAAATTAATTATTGTTTCAGGATTTTCGGGAGTTGGAAAAGGAACTGTTATGGAATATTTGAAAAATAATTATGACAATTATGAGTTTTCAGTTTCAGTAACAACCAGACAGCCGAGAGAAAATGAGATAAATGGTGTTCATTATCACTTCATTACTAACGACAAGTTTGAAAAAATGGTAAATGAAGATGCACTACTTGAATATGCAGGATATGTAGACCATTATTATGGTACACCAAGGCAGTTTGTTGAGGATAACATTAATCAGGGAAAAGATGTTATTCTGGAAATAGAAACTCAGGGTGCCCTGCAGGTTAAGGAGAAAAAGCCGGAAGCAGTTATGGTATACATTCTTCCACCAAGTGCTAAGGAACTTAAGAAAAGGCTGGTGGGAAGAAATACAGAAAGCATAGAAGTTATAAATGACAGATTGGCAAAGGCAGCAGAGGAAACAGATAATTTAGATAAATACGACTATTTTGTCGTTAATGATAAAGTTGAAACATGTGCCAAAAACATAGATGGCATAAGAAATGATGACAATCCTGATTTAGCAGATAAGGATTTCGTTGAACAGATTAAAAAAGATATTTTAGGTTTTAAGAGAGGAGAATAATATGTTACATCCATCATATTCAGATTTAATGGCAGTTGCAAACAGTGAGGTTGAAGACGGTGAGCAGCCGGTAGTACAGAGCAGATATTCAATTGTAATGGCTACATCTAAAAGAGCAAGACAGTTAATAGCAGGTGATACACCACTTATTGACAATGCAGAAGGTAAGAAACCATTATCAATAGCTGTAGATGAATTATATAATTCTAAAATCAGAATTTTAGGCGAAGACGAAGAAGAGGAATAAAGTGTCGGTTACGACACTTTTTCTTAGGCTTTATTTTAAAATAAGGAGTTTTTTGTTTGAAAGTACTGTTTATATCATTAGGATGTGATAAGAATCTTGTGGATTCTGAGCATATGTCGGGAATACTTGAAAAAGCAGGTTATCAGTTTACTGATGATGAAAGAGAAGCTGATATTATAGTAATTAACAGCTGTTGCTTTATTAATGATGCAAAGGAAGAAAGCATTAATACCATTTTTGAAATGGCAAGATACAAGGAAGAAGGAAATTGCAAGGCACTAGTGTTAGCAGGGTGTCTGGCACAGCGTTATTATTATGAAATTAAGGAAGAAATCCCTGAAATTGACATATGCATAGGAACAACGGCAATAGACAGCATTGCAGATGCACTTAATGATTTCTTTAAGGAAAAGGAAAAGGTTTTTTGTCTTAAGAATATTGATATTCATGCAGGGGAAAATGCACCGAGAAATTTATCCACATCAGGAAGTTATGCATATTTAAAAATAGCAGAAGGTTGTGACAAACATTGCACATACTGTATTATTCCTAAAATAAGGGGAAATTACCGAAGCGTTAAGATGGAAGACGTTTTAAAAGAGGCTAAGGAGCTGGCTGAAAGCGGTGTAAAAGAACTTATTTTGGTGGCTCAGGAAACAACCATGTATGGTGTTGATTTATATGGCAAAAAATCATTACATGTTCTTTTAAAAGAACTGGCAAAAATTCCGGGAGTGTACTGGATCAGAGTATTATATTGCTATCCGGAAGAAATATATGATGAGTTAATAGATGTAATGGCATCAGAAAGTAAGATATGCCATTATCTGGATATTCCTATTCAGCATGCCAGTGATAATGTTTTAAAGAGAATGGGAAGAAGAACAGACAATAAACAGTTAAGAGACATTATTGCAAAGCTTAGAAGTAAGATTCCGGACATTGTTCTTAGAACTACTCTAATTACAGGATTTCCGGGAGAAACCTGGGAAGACCATCAGATAACCATGGAATTTGTTGATGAAATGGAATTTGACAGACTTGGAGTTTTTACATATTCAGCAGAGGAAAATACTCCGGCGGCTAATATGGAAGACCAGATAGATGAAGAAGTAAAAATCTCCCGTCGTAATGAAATTATGGAATTACAACAGGAAATTGTATTTGAAAAGTCTGAAAAGCTTGTGGGAAGAGAGTTTGTTGCGCTTACAGAGGGACATATATCCGGTGAACATGCATATATGGGAAGAACATATATGGATATACCGGGAGTTGACAGTAATATTTTTATTGTAACAGACGAAGAACTGATGACAGGAGATTTTGTAAAGGTAAAGGTTACCGGAACAAATGACTATGACCTGATTGGAGAATTGGTTTTGTAAAGTTTAGGAGGCTATATGAATTTACCGAATAAATTGACAGTGTTTAGAATTTTGTGTATTCCTGTGTTTGTAATATTTTTACTTGCAGATGGGATTACATATAATAATTATATTGCAGTGGCAATATTTATATTGGCAAGTCTTACGGATTTTCTTGATGGAAAAATCGCAAGAAAATATAATTTGGTTACTAATTTTGGAAAATTTATGGATCCATTAGCGGATAAGCTATTGGTATGTTCAGCGCTTATCTGTCTTACACCGGATAAAATTCCTGCATGGATAGTTATAATTATTATTAGCAGGGAATTGTTTATCAGTGGATTTAGAACATTGGCTGCTGATCAGGGAATCGTCCTTGCAGCCGGTTGGTGGGGAAAGTTTAAAACAACATTTCAAATGTTGATGATTATAGTACTTATATTAAATTTACCATATGCAGTATTTGATGTTATAGGAGAAATTCTTATATGGATTTCCCTTGCACTTACAATTATATCAATGATTGATTATGTGGTTAAAAATATAGATGTACTGAAGAATTAATTTATTTTATGCGAGGAGAAGGAATAATGGCAGGGTACAATACTTTATCAAAAGAGCAGTTAAATGAGGAACTTGTAAAATTAAAGGAAGAATATGCAAAGATTCTTGAATCAGATATTAGTCTTGATATGTCAAGAGGAAAGCCGGGAGAAGACCAGTTAAATCTTTCCATGGGAATGATGAATGTTCTTGACGGAAATTCAGACTATAAGACAACAGTAGGTTTTGATTGCAGAAACTATGGACTTTTAGACGGAATACCTGAAGCAAAACAGATGATGGCAGATATTATGGAAGTTTCACCGGAAAATGTTATAGTTTTCGGTAATGCAAGTTTGAACATTATGTATGATACCGTGTCACGTTCATTTACACATGGTGTGTTAGGTGAAACACCTTGGTGTAAATTAGATAAGGTAAAGTGGTTATGTCCTGTTCCGGGATATGACAGACATTTTTCCATAACAGAATTTTTTGGCGTGGAAATGATTAATGTGCCAATGAATGAAGATGGTCCTGATATGGATATGGTAGAAAAGCTTGTATCAGAGGATGAGGCAATAAAAGGTATCTGGTGTGTACCGAAGTACGCAAACCCAACAGGAGTGGCTTATTCAGATGAAGTTGTAAGACGTTTTGCGGCCCTTAAGCCGGCAGCAAAGGATTTTAGAATATTCTGGGATAATGCTTATGCAATTCATCATTTATATGAAGATGAAAGCAAACAGGAAAAAATATTAAATATATTGGAAGAATGTGAAAAAGCAGGAAATCCTGATATGGTATATGAGTTTGCTTCAACATCAAAGGTTTCATTCCCGGGTTCAGGTGTGGCAGCAATGGCTACATCAAAGGCAAATATTGCTTTTATTAAGAAACAGATGGGCATTCAGACTATTGGATATGACAAAATTAATCAGTTAAGACATGTTAAGTTTTTTAAGGATTTTGATGGTGTAAAAGCACACATGATGAAACACGCAGCTCTTTTAAGACCAAAGTTTGATGCTGTATTATCAATGCTTGACAAGGAATTAAAGGATGCGGAAATTGCCGCATGGACAAAACCACAGGGCGGTTACTTTATTTCATTAGATGTAATGGAAGGCTGTGCAAAGAAGGTTGTTTCAATGTGTAAGGATGCAGGTATGATTCTTACAGGAGCAGGAGCAACGTACCCATATGGAAAGGATCCAAAGGACAGCAATATAAGAATTGCACCATCCTATGCAACACCTGAAGATTTAGTTAAGGCAAGCAAGATCCTTATAGTTTGTACAAAGATTGCCACAATTGAAAAAATGCTTGAAGCATAAATTAATTATAAAATATATAGAAGAGCCATAACTGTATTTTAGTGCAGATATGGCTTTTTGTTTTCTTTAGAAAATGCATAAAAATAAATTTCCCTATAACAAATGCAAATAAATAATTAAATTTGGGTTAAAATTTTTATTATATTATTGTATAATATGAACAGATTATAACGTAAATACTATGAAGAGAGGTTTTAAAATGGCAGAACACATAATTGAAAATGACTATTTAAAAGTAACTATAGAAGATAAAGGGGCAGAACTTGTAAGTGTGTATGACAAGGAAAATAATGAGGAGCGTATATGGTGTGCAAATCCTGACGTATGGAACAGACATGCACCAATTTTATTTCCTTTTGTAGGAAAGGTAAATAATGGAGTTTATAGATATAATGGAAAAGAATACGAGATGAAAACACAGCATGGATTTGCAAGGGATAGGAAATTTGAACTTGTAGCTGAAACAGAAAACAGTATTTCCCATTGTTTAAAGGCTGATGAAGAAAGTCTTAAAATCTATCCATTTGATTTTGAATTAACAGTTACTCACAGATTTTCAGCAGACAATCCAAGAATGGTAGAGGTGGAATGGGAAGTTAAGAATAATGGCACCGATGATATGTATTATTCTATTGGAGGACACCCGGGATTTGCCATTCCAAGAGATAACAGATGTAGCAGAGAGGATTATTATCTGGAATTTCCTGAAAAGGCATTTGCCCATTACATTCTTATAAATCAAAGCAATGGTTTAGCATATCCGGATGAATCACATCCTCTTGTATTAAACAAAAATGCATGTCATATTGCAAGAAATATGTTTGATAAGGATGCACTGATTTTTGAAAACAGTCAGTTACATACGGTGAGGATATTAAAACCTGACAGAACACCATTTATTTCACTTTATTGTGCAGGTTTTCCATATGTAGGTATATGGTCAAAGGGAGAGGCTGATTTTGTTTGTATTGAGCCGTGGTATGGCAGAACAGATAACGATGGCTTTACCGGAGAATTAAAGGACAAGGCTGGAGAGTGCAAATTATCAGCTAATAATGAAAAAAATATATCTTATGGAATAGAGTTTCATAAATAATATCTGAAAAAAATAAAATTGTGTTATACTTGCATAAGGTTAATATATGTGTTAGTCTATTAGAAGATATTAGGGAGTAGTTCACAACGTAAGTTGGTGCACTTGTCGTCATCACGTTTTTTTAAAACCGGGAAGTGCAGTTAGAACATTCTAAAAGAACGAGACTTTTATCGCCGTTATTTTTGTGCGATAAAGGTCTCGTTCTTTTTTCGCATAAAAATACTTATTAAGTATTTGAGGAGGTCTATATGAAAGAGTTTTGGAGAATGGGAAAAGAAGAAGTTCTAAAGGAATTAGGAGTTTCTCAACAGGGACTGGCTGGTAAAGATGTGGAAAGCAGAAAAGAAAAATATGGAGAAAACATTTTAGAGGAGGCACATAAGAAAAGCATATTTAGAATTTTTGTGGAACAATTTGCTGATTTGTTAGTAGCCATATTGGTAGTTGCAGCTATTATTTCAGCTGTTTCAGGAAGCGTTGAAAGTACAATTGTTATAATAGTTGTTCTTATTATGAATGCTATATTAGGTACTGTACAATATGTAAAAGCCGAGAAATCATTGGAAAGCCTTAAGGAGCTATCATCCCCAATGGTTAAGGTGAAAAGAGACGGACAAAAACTTGAAATTAAATCTTCGGAAATCGTTGTGGGAGATGTGATTTTGGTGGAAGCCGGAGACGTCATTGGGGCAGATGGCAGGATTTTGGAAAGTTATTCATTAAAGGTTAATGAAAGTTCTCTTACAGGGGAAGCCTCAGAGGTAGAAAAGAACAATAGAATTATTAACGAAGAAGTGGCATTGGCTGACAGAAAAAATATGGTATATACCGGAAGCTTAGTAGTTTATGGACGTGGAGAAATGGTAGTTACTGCTGTGGGAATGGATACGGAACTAGGAAAAATAGCAGGAATGATAAATGCCGTAGGGGACAATAAAACACCATTACAGCAAAATCTTGATAAATTTAGTAAAGGCCTTGCCATTGCCATTATGATTATAAGTGCCATTGTGTTTGCATTATATTTGTACCGTGGAACTAATCCGCTGGATGCACTGATGTTTGCGGTGGCACTGGCTGTGGCTGCAATACCTGAGGCATTAGGGTCTATAGTTACCATTGTTCAGGCAATTGGAACAAGTAAAATGGCAAGGGAAAATGCCATAATAAAGGATTTAAAAGCAGTGGAAAGCCTTGGATGTGTTTCTGTTGTATGTTCAGATAAAACAGGAACCCTTACTAAAAACAAAATGACTGTAAAAGAAATTTTCACAGCTGGAAGGAATATAAAGCCGGAAGAAATTGATTTAACTAAGGATGTACACAGATATCTTATATATGATGCTGTTATTGCCAATGATGCTATTTTGTCTAATGGGAAATACATTGGTGATCCTACTGAGTACTCATTAATGGAAATGGCAGATAACGTTAATTTAAATCAGCAGAAGAAGCTGGATACAGATTTCATTAGAAAATGGATTAACAGAATGGGGGAAATTCCTTTTGATTCAGACAGAAAAATGATGAGTGTCAAATGTAAGCTGCATGGAAGGGAGACCATTCTTACTAAAGGGGCACCGGACTTACTTATAGAAAAATGTATCCGGGTAAAACATGAAAATAAAGTGGTTGATATGACAATTAACGAGAAGGAGCAAATTGTTAAGGCATACGAAAAGTTTTCAGAAAATGGACTAAGGGTTCTTGCTTTTGCATACAAGGAAACTAACCATAAGTTAGGATTAGAGGAGGAATGTGACTATACATTTATTGGATTAGTTGCTATGGCAGATCCTCTCAGGGAGGAAACGATTCCTGCGGTTATGGATGCTAAAAGTGCAGGCATAAAAACAGTCATGATTACAGGAGACCACAAAACGACAGCTGTAGCCATTGCTAAGGAAGCAGGAATATACCGGGAAGGGGATATGGCTATTACAGGTCTTATGCTGGATAAAAAAGATGATGAGTGGCTTAATGAAAACGTTGAAAATATTTCGGTGTATGCCAGAGTTTCTCCGGAAAATAAAATAAGAATAGTTAAGGCATGGCAAAACAGAGGACATATTACAGCTATGACCGGTGATGGGGTAAATGACGCACCGGCACTTAAAAAGGCGGATGTAGGCATAGCCATGGGAATAACAGGGACAGAGGTTTCTAAAGATGCTGCAACCATGATTTTGGCAGATGATAATTTTGCAACTATTATTAAGGCAGTTTCTAATGGAAGAAATGTATTTAGAAACATTAAAAATGCCATTATATTTCTTTTATCCGGTAACATGGCAGGAATCCTTACTGTTCTTTATACAGTTTTATTAGGGCTTCCGGCACCATTTACGCCGGTACACCTTTTGTTTATGAACTTACTGACAGATTCCCTTCCGGCAATTGCCATTGGAATGGAACCGTCAGATAAGTCATTGCTTAGAATGCCTCCTAGAAATCATAAAGAGGGACTTTTAACAAAAGATTTTATACAAAAAATCCTGATTCAAGGTGGTTTAGTTGCAATTGCAACAGTAATTTCTTATTATATAGGTTTAAATGTAAGTAGTGGATTTGCCACAACAATGGCATTTTTAACATTAACCATAGCAAGATTGTTCCACTGCTTTAATTGCAGAAATGATAAACCAATATCAAAGATAAAATTATTGTCAAATAAGTTTAGCGTAATGGCATTTGTGGCAGGACTTATCTTTATTGGTGGAGTTATTGTTATAACACCTCTTAGTGGCTTGTTTGATATTGCAAATATAGGAGTAAGAAATCTGGTATTTGCCATTGCACTGGCTTTTGCACCAACAGCTTTAATACAGCTGTATAAAATGGTATTATATAAGGGAAGGAATGAAAAGTAAAATATATTAGGGATAAATTGTATTAAAAAAAGTGGATATACTAAAAGTGATAAGACGAAAGGAGATACGTTATGGCAGTAGTTGAAATAACAAAGGATAATTTTGAGCAGACAGTTTTAAAGGCAGATAAGCCTGTTTTAGTAGATTTTTGGGCAGAATGGTGCGGACCATGTCAGATGATGGGACCAATTGTTGACGAAGTCGCAGAAGAGAGAGATGATATAATCATAGGCAAACTCAACGTTGACACACAGCCGGAAACTGCTTTGAGATATAATGTAATGTCAATTCCAACATTAATATTATTTGAAAATGGTGAGGAAGCACAGAAATCTATTGGACTCATATCTAAGGAAGAGTTATTAGAACTTATTAATAAATAATTATAGTTTAAAACGGACGGGTATATATAGAATAATATACACATCCGTTTTTTTATGATAAAATTTATGGTGTAATGAATTTCGTGGGAAACGACTTTTTTATATCAAAGTTATTTGATAAAATTTCTAGGTTAAGGACAAGATTATGTATGATGTTATTGTAATTGGCGCAGGTACTGCCGGAATGACGGCAGGAATATATGCAAGACGTGCCGGGAAAAAAGTTTTAATAATTGAGGGAAAAAATTATGGCGGACAAATAATAAATACTCCGGAGGTTGAAAATTATCCGGGAATTTCAAAGGTGTCCGGATTTACTTTTGCAAATAATCTTTATAATCAGACAAGAGAATTAGGCACTGAATTTAAGTTTGAAGAAGTTATTAAAATTCAGAATAATTCCGGTTATAAAGTAGTGGTAACTAATAAGACTAAGTATCAGGGAAAAACCGTGATTATAGCTACCGGGGCTAAAAACAGACCCTTAGGAGTTAATAACGAAGATAAACTAACCGGTGCAGGTGTTTCTTATTGTGCAACCTGTGACGGGGCATTTTTCAGAGGAAAAGATGTGGCAGTTGTAGGTGGAGGAAACACGGCATTAGAGGATGCATTGTTTTTGTCTGATTATTGTAATTTGGTCTATGTTGTTCATAGACGAAATGAATTTAGGGGGGAAAAGGGACTGACAGATATTTTAAAAGAAAAAGGCAATGTGAAATTTGTTTTTGACAGTGTTGTAAAGTCAATAAAAGGAGAGCAATCAGTAGAAGGACTGGAAATATTAAATGTTAAAAAGAATACATTATCTGAAATAAAGGTTCAGGGAGCGTTTATAGCAATTGGACAAATGCCTGACAATGAAAAATTTTCAGATATGGTAGAATTAGATGGTAAAGGTTATATAAAGGCGGATGAAACATGTACTACAAATACGGAAGGTGTATTTGTGGCAGGAGATTGCAGAACAAAACAGGTAAGACAGCTTACAACAGCAGCATCAGATGGAGCTGTTGCGGCTTTAGCTGCCTGTTCATATATTAATAAAATAAATCAATAGGAGTACGAGATGGATAAGAAAACAATATTAATTGTTGAGGATGAAGACAAATTAAGAATGACAGTTGCGGATTTCCTAAAAATTTATGATTACGAAATATTAGAGGCAAAAGACGGAGAATGTGCAATAAAAGTTTTTGAAGAAAACATTAAGAAAATTGATTTAGTGTTATTGGATATAATGCTACCTGTATTTGACGGACAATATGTGTTAAAGAAAATACGTGAATTGTCTGAAGTTCCGGTTATAATGATGACTGCCAAATCAGGAGATTATGAACAGATAAAAAGTTTTGGAAACGGTGTTGATGATTACATCAAAAAGCCTTTCATGCTGGTTTTATTAAAAGCAAGAATCGAGGCTGTATTAAAAAGAGTAACGAAACCTGAAACAATAGTGGATGAATTAGAGGCAGGAGCCATTAAGTTAGATTGTGCTGCAAGAAAGGCATATGTAAATGGTAAGTATTTTGTAACAACTCCTAAGGAGTTTGATGTTTTGCGTTTTATGCTTAAGAATCAAAAAGTTACTTTAACAAGAGAACAGATTTTAAATGCGGTCTGGGGTGAAGAATACGATGGCACCTATAGAACCGTTGATACAATAATTAAGCAGATTAGAATAAAATTAGGTGATTGCCAAAGTTATATAAAATCAATTTATGGTGTTGGATATATATTTGAGGTGGAATAATGATTAAATCAATTAAGGGGAAAATGGTACTGTTTCAGGGAATAATGCTTGTGGTGGTTTTAGGTGTGATTTTGATTCTGTTTTTATCAGGAGCACAGGGATATTACTATAATAGCAAAATGAAACTGATGAATCAGGCATTTAACAGATTGCATGAGAAGGATTTAGAAAAACTAAAAGATGGAGATTCTAACATCGTAAATTTTGAGGAGCAAAAACTTAGATTTGTTATTGCAGATGAAAATTTCAGGCAGATTTATGTATCAGCTAACGGTAAGGGAAAAGGCGCAGTAATAGATGGAAGAAGTGCAAAGGCAAAAATTAAAGGGGGAATTATTGATAAGGTTAACAGATTTGATGAAGATGAATTTAAAACTATTAATAGAAAAAGACGTATAAAAGGAAGAGGCATAATAAAACAGGGGAACCATAAATATTATGTCTACATATATGAAATAAAAACAACAAAGAATATACTCTTTTCATATTATGCAATATTCTTTTCCATTGTAGTTTTAATTGCCGCTGCAATAGGAATGATTGTATCAATGATTATTGCTAACCGTATTAGTAAACCGATAAAGCAGATTGAACTAAATACAAGACTGGCTGTTAAAAACGGTTACAATGTAAAAATAGATGAAAATCAGGAATTTAAGGAACTTTCGGGCTTGGCGGAGAGTATTAATACTATGATTAGTCAGATACGAAATCAGATAGAAATTCTTGAGGAGGAAATTGCAAGAAAAGAGCAGGCGGAAAATATTCAGAAGCAGTTTGTAAACAATGTTTCCCACGAAATGAAAACACCTCTTGCCATTATTTCTACCCAGGTGGAGGTGATACAGTATTTAAATGATGAAGAGAAAAGAGAAGAATATTGTAAGTCAATTATTGAGGAGACAGAAAATATGTCCCAGATGATAAATGACATGATTTCTATTTTTTCAGTTCAATATGAAAATGAAAATCTCACAGTGAAAAATGAAAATGTCAGTGATGTGGTAAGGAAAATATGCAGTGAATATAAAAAGCTGTTTGACTCAAATCATATTGTTTTGAGAGAAGAATACGATATTGATACTTATGCACAAATAAATGGAAAGCTTTTAAAGCAGGCAGTATCAAATTATGTGTCTAATGCAATTAAGAACAGTGATGAAAAATCACAGGTTACGGTAAGGGTTTTGAATTTAAATGAAACAGTCCGTATTGAAGTGGAGAATATGGGAAAGCATATAGATGAATTATATAAAGACAAAATATGGGATATTTTCTATAGCGGAGATGTAAATGAAACTTTAAATGGACAAAAGGGAAGCGGACTGGGATTGTACTTAGTAAAGAGCATTGCAAAGTTGCATAATGCAGAATATGGTTTTGAAAATACTGATAATGGGGTCATTTTCTATATTACTCTTAAAAAAGTGCAAAAAAGGGACGAGAAACAATTGAATTAATCTTATTAAAAATATATAATATGCTGTGGTCAATTAAAATGAAAAAGGTTCGGCAATATTATTTATTAATGAACATCAGGAGGAAATTATGATTACAGCAAAAGATGCGACTATAAAATACTCAGAAAGTGGCATAAACAAGGTTAATATGCCTATAGGAAGAATGCTTGTTTTATCAATTATGGCAGGTATGTTTATTTCATTGGCAGGAACAGCTTCATCTATTGTAGCTGCAACCGTCGATAACCATTCTATAGCAAGAATGCTTATGGCACTGGTATTCCCGGCAGGACTTGCCATGGTGGTGTTAAACAATTCGGAGCTTTTTACAGGTAACAACCTTTGGTTATATCTTTGTTAGACAAAAGGATAAGCTTTTTATCCATGATAAAAAACTGGGTGGTAGTTTATATTGGAAACCTTTTAGGTTCAATGCTGGTTACAGGAATTATAACCATAGGTCATGTATATTCGTCCTTTGATAATGCCATGACTACAAGAGTTATTAATATTGCCGTTACTAAGGCATCCCTTGGGGCTTCTGATGCATTTACAAGAGGTATCTTATGTAATGTTTTAGTTTGTGTGGCAGTTATGATGACACTTATGGCTGAAACGGCAGGTGGAAAGATTGCAGCTCTGTATTTCCCGATTTTTGTATTTGTAGTCTGCGGCTTTGAGCATAGCGTTGCAAATATGGGATATATTAGTGGTGGTATATTTGCCAACATGAAGTACGGTAATTGTGGTGTGGATGTATCATCCCTTACATGGTACAGATTTTTCGTAGGAAATCTGTTGCCTGTAACTTTAGGTAATATCTTAGGCGGATGTATGACAGGTGTGGCATACTGGTTTATATCAAGAAAAGACAAATAATTAAGAGTAATCCTTAAATAGTGGGAGAGCCGGTGGGTATACTGTAAAAAGTATAAAAAGTATAAACACAATCTCCCACAAAAGGATTACTTTTTTATTTGATATAAAGCAGAAGTTATAATTTTTTTGAGCAAAATAGAATACTGAAAAACACACAATTACACCTATTATGAAAATCAGAATATCCAAAACTAAAATATCTTTTTTTAGAATAAATGTGTAAAGGTAGAAAAGTACCGGAATTGTAATAAGTCCCGATACCACTCCTAAAAAGGCAGGAAAAAGGTAATTACAATTGTTTTTGCCAAATTTCTTATAGCCTATGGTAATCCATAAGGTAGCAGGATAAAAAAGGAGTTTTAAATGCTCCCACACACTTTCATTAATTGGTGCAAAAAGTCCCACTACAGGATTTTCGTTAGACAGGTCATATACAAAATGCAATAAGGTTCCGGTAATTACCGTAAATATAATCCCTAAAATGGTAAATTTTAAAAGTGTGATTTTTTTGAAATTAAACATTTATTACCTCCAAAGTATAGGATGAAACATTTCCACAAGTATTATATGTAGTAAGAGATGCAAATATGCCATTGACATTTTTAATATTTTGGTTTAGTATACTCATACAATTAAATTAAGGGCTAGTACTGGTTTCGACAGGGATTTGGAAGTTGGTGAAGCTATCCGCAGGTGATGCGTCAAATCACAAATTAAAATTAAACGCTGAAGATAATTTAGCATACGCTGCCTAGTTGCAGCTGTCTGATCTAAGAGGCCTACGGCTTAGATTCAGGCATCGACACTTGTAGGGAACCCTATATACAAAGCTTTGAGTATGTGGGAGTAACATGAAGCTACTGAAGACTGAAGGATGCTGTTTTTCGTCAGTCAGAGGGAATGTCAAATAATCAGCTATGATAGTAGAAGAACGATGGAAGGGTTTTTGGACATGGGTTCGACTCCCATCTAGTCCACTAGTTTTCATAAGGAGGGACCCACCGAAGGTGGGAGGAATCCGTATGAAGCACGCAGACGCCTGCGAACGGAGTTCGCCTTTTAATGCGTCTGCTACACTCTTATATCCCCTTATTTAAAGGGGATTTTTTTATTTATGGTTGTATTTTGTGTTGCATATTTTCAAAAACGTTATTTGTATTAAGTAGGGGCAACACACCGAAGGTGAGAGGAATCCTTATGAAGCACGCAGGCACCTGGGAACAGAGCTTGCCTACGCGGGTTCAAGAAGGTGCAGTTCAATTTAAAGAACCTGATATAAATAAGTTTGCAATTATCGCCAACGGAATTGCATGTGGAATATTCATAGTTGGTTTAATTTTTATTTTTCTTTCAGGAGCAGAATATAATTTTTGGGGAATAATAGCATCGTTACTTGTGTTAGTGCCTCATGAGTTTTTACATGCCATATGGATGAAGGGGGATGTTTTGATGTATACAAATATAAAAAGGGGGATACTGTTTGTTATAAGCACAGAAGATTGCACTAAAGGTCAATTTATTTGGATGAGTTTATTTTCCACCCTTATATTTGGTTTCCTGCCATTGTTGATATTCATTATAAATCCGGAAATGTCATTTTTCGCATGGTTAGGCGTGCTTTCCATTTCAATGGGAGCAGGCGATTTTTGTAATATTTATTTTGCCATTACACAAATACCAAAAAATGCATTAACATTTCTTAGTGGTTTTCATTCGTATTGGTATATACCGGAAGAATAGTATAAAATTATGTCGTTGCAAAGAAAATAACGAATTTTAGCACATAATTTTGAAGAAAGGAACAAAATCAAGATAAATAATCTTGAAGAAAAGCACAAAATAAGGAAAAACAATCTTGAAGAAATGCATATTTCATGATTTAATATAGTTAAGCTTAGGAGGTATGTGATGTATTTTGAAAGAAAAGTGTATAGAAAATTGTTGGACTGGAAAGATAAATATTCGGAAAAATATGCAGTTTTACTGGAAGGTGCAAGACGAGTTGGAAAGTCAACAATTGCAGAACATTTTGCGCAGAATGAATATAAGTCATATATTTTAATCGATTTTTCAAAAACAACAGATAACATAAGGGATTGTTTTAATGACATAGGAAATCTGAATATGTTTTTTCTAAGATTACAGGCGGAAACAGGAATAACTTTATATGAACATGAATCATTGATTATTTTGGACGAGGTTCAACTTTTTCCGAAAGCCAGACAGGCAATAAAGCATCTTGTATCTGATGGAAGATATAGTTATTTGGAAACAGGTTCTTTAATTTCAATAAAGAAAAATGTAAAAGATATTCTTGTCCCATCAGAGGAAATGAAAATACAGGTTTACCCAATGGATTATGAAGAATTTTGCATGGCAGCCGGAAATAATTATGAACTTTTACGGCAAATTTATCATATGAATTCAGCTATTGGACAGGCAACAAATCGCAAATTAATGAGGGACTTAAGAGTATATATGGCTGTAGGAGGTATGCCGCAGGCGGTGGAAGCATATATAGAAGGGAAAAACTTTTCAGAAATTGATATGGTGAAACGACAGATAATATCTCTTTATGAAGAGGATTTTAAAAAGATTGATTCATCCGGAAGAATATCAGCGTTATATCATTCGATTCCGGCTCAATTAGCAAAAGATTTGCGTAAATACAGAATCACAACTGCTATAGGAAAGAAAAATAATACCAGGGCAGATGAATTGATATATGAGCTGATTGACTCAAAAACTGTCTTGCCATGTTATAATTCGACGGATCTAAGAGTCAGCCTGGCAGACACAAAGGATTTTGATAGTTATAAACTGTATCTTTCAGATACGGGATTATTTGTGACGTTAATGTTTATTGACAGACCGGTAACGGAAAATGATGTATATGCAAAATTACTTTCAGATAAATTACCTGCAAATTTTGGATATCTTTATGAAAATCTTGTTGCTCAAATGATTACGGCATCAGGAAGAGAACTCTATTATCACACATGGGAAAAAGCCGGAAGCACACATTATTATGAAGTAGATTTTCTGATTTCGGAAGGTAGTAAAATAAATGCCTTTGAAGTAAAGTCTTCCGGTTCGGGAAAACATGAATCAATTAATGAGTTTAACAGGAAGTTTTCAAAAAATGTGCATAACATATATTTGTTGTCACAGAAAGATGTTGGAAAAGAGGAAAAATTATTGCTGAAACCGTTTTATCTTATGCCGTTTTTGACACAGTAAAGTAGAATTGGAGTAGAAAACAAAATGAACAAAGTCCTTTTTTAGGATGTTTACGACCAATTACCGTTGACCGATGGAGGGGCGCTACATTAAGGAAAAAATCTATGAATATTACAATGCTAGGTATCGGAAATGCACTTGTTACAGAGTGTTATAATACTTGTTTTATATTGCATGAAGATAATGAATATTTTTTGGTAGATGGTGGAGGTGGAAGCACAATACTTCATCAATTAAAATATGCAGGAATTGATTGGAAAAATGTTAGAAATATTTTAAACAAAAATCTTTAAATCATACCATAATGATAAGATACAGGAATTCATTTTTTTTACACATATTTGTTATTTAATATAAATATAAAATTGTAATATCACAGGATAACTGATAAAATGTAAAAGATATGGAGGTACGCTATGGAACAGTTGAAAATTCTTGTTGTAGATGATGAAGAAAGAATGAGAAAGCTTGTTAATGACTTTTTAACAAGAAAGCAGTATAAGGTAGTTGAGGCGGCAGACGGAGAAGAAGCCATTAATTTATTTATCAAAAACAATGATTTTGATTTGATTATTCTTGATGTAATGATGCCTAAAATGGATGGCTGGGAAGTATGCAGGGAAATTAGAAAATTATCAAAGGTTCCTATTATTATGCTTACGGCGAAAAGTGAGGAAAGTGATGAACTTCTTGGGTTTGAGCTGGGAGTTGATGAGTATATTTCAAAACCTTTCAGTCCGAGAATTTTGGTTGCAAGGGTTGATGCCATATTAAGAAGAACCAACAATATTGACCAGGGAGAGATTGAGCAGGCAGGGGATATTGAAATAAACAAAGCTGCCCATATAGTTAAGGTAAAGGGTGAAATTGTTGAATTAAGTTTCAAGGAATTTGAACTTTTAACTTATTTTGTAAAGAATAAAGGTCTTGCATTGTCAAGGGAAAATATCTTAAATAATGTATGGAATTATGATTATTTTGGGGATGCCAGAACTATAGATACCCATGTAAAAAAATTAAGGAGCAAATTAGGCGACTGTGGAAAATACATACATACTATTTGGGGTATGGGATATAAGTTTGAGGTTAATTAATGAAACATTCAATCAGATACAAAATCACGGCGCTGATCATTGTAATAATGGCAATTTCCGTAGGAAGCATTGGAGTATTCAGCACCGTTTTCATGGAAAAATTTTATACAAATAAAAAACAGGCTGCCATAAAGGAAGTATATAAAACATTACAGGAAATTGTGGCTAAAGATCCGGACCTTGAGGATTCAAAAAACAGTAGCAAGCTTAACAGTATATGCGAAACAGACGGAGCAACTCTGATAATTGTGGATGTTTCAGGTCAGTCGGTATATTCCTATGGACCGGGAAAAAATCTGGCAGACAGATGGGCAAGCCTTGTTTATGGAAAAAATATTAATGGCAATAAAGGTACCGTTATAGAGTCTAAGAAGGATTATACACTTCAATATATGGTTGATGATGTAACATCAGACAAGCATTACGAGTTATATTCCGTTTTAGATAATGGAAACTTTGCAGTTATAAGGATGTCTGTTGAAAACTTTAAGGAAAGTGTTGCCATAACTAATCAGTTTTATTTAATTCTTGGGGTTGTTGTAATTTTAATTACAACCATTGTGATTTTATTCTTTATGAACCGGTACACAAAGGCACTTTTAAGCCTTGCGGATATTTCAAAAAGAATGTCAAAGCTGGATTTTAACGTTAAATATCAGGGACATTATAAAGATGAACTGGGTGTTTTGGGAGAAAGTATAAATGAAATGTCCGAAAAGCTTGAAGAGACAATTACTGAACTTAAATCAGCTAATATTGAATTGAAAAAGGACATTGCCAAAAAAGAGGAAGTGGATGAAATGAGAAAAGAGTTTATTTCAAATGTTTCCCACGAACTAAAAACTCCTATAGCACTGATTCAGGGATATGCGGAAGGTCTTCAGGAAGGCATAAGTGACAATCCGGAGGATGTTCAGTATTATTGTGATGTAATTGTAGATGAAGCAGCTAAAATGAACAAAATGGTTAAAAACCTGCTTACTCTTAATCAGTTGGAATTTGGTGGAACTCAGGTTAATCTGGAGAGATTTGATATTGTGTCAGTTATTGAAGGTGTTATTAATTCAATAGGAATTAAGGCACAGCAAAAGGGCGTAAATATTACTTTCAGACATAGGGAACCTGTAAGCGTGTGGGCTGATGAGTTCCAAATTGAGGAGGTTATAACCAATTATTTAAGTAATGCCATAAATCATGTTGATGCTAAGAAAATAATTAATGTGGAAATTACCGAAAAAAATGGTATAGTAAGAGTATCGGTGTTTAATTCAGGAAAACAGATACCGGAAAGTGAACTTGAAAATATCTGGATTAAATTTTACAAGGTGGATAAAGCAAGAACGAGGGCTTACGGTGGAAACGGAATCGGTTTGTCCATTGTTAAGGCAATTATGGACAGGCATGGTATGGGATGCGGTGTAAACAATTACGCAGACGGTGTGGAATTTTGGTTTGAATTAGACAGCAGGATTAATCCGAAGGAAGGAAAATAGGTTAGACATATGATAGCGATACTAGACTACGATGCGGGAAATATACGAAGTGTTGAAAAGGCATTTCAGTATTTAGGTGAAGAAACAGTTCTCTCAAGAGATCGCGATGAAATTTTATCCGCTGATAAAGTGGTTTTGCCGGGAGTAGGAGCTTTCGGTGATGCAATGAATAAACTTAAGGATTATAATCTGGTAAATACCATATATGATGTGGTAGATAAAAAAATACCATTTTTAGGGATTTGTTTAGGGCTACAGTTATTATTTGAAAGTAGTGATGAAACACCGGGAGTCAGTGGCTTGGGAATTTTACCGGGAAATATTTTAAGAATACCGGATAAGCCGGGATATAAGATTCCACATATTGGCTGGAATTCACTGGAACTTACAAATAATGGAAGATTATTTGACGGTGTTGCAGAAAATGCATATGTTTATTTTGTTCATTCTTATTATCTAAAGGCAAGGGATGAGGAAATGGTTAAGGCAAGTACGGAATATGTTACCCATATTCATGCATCAGTTGAAAAGGACAATGTTTTCGCCTGCCAGTTTCATCCTGAAAAAAGCGGAGACGTAGGTCTTAAGATTTTATCAAATTTTGCAAAACTTTAGTACGGATTGGAGAATGATATGCATACAAAAAGAATTATTCCATGTCTGGATGTAAATAACAACAGGGTGGTTAAGGGAACAAATTTTGTTAATTTAAGAGATGCCGGAGACCCCGTGGAGGTGGCAAAGGCGTACAATAAGGCAGGAGCTGACGAACTGGTTTTTTTAGATATTACAGCTTCAAGTGACCATAGAAAAACAGTTGTGGACATGGTTAGAAAGGTTGCTGAGCAGGTTTTTATTCCTTTTACAGTTGGTGGAGGAATAAGAACAGTTGATGATTTTAAGGCTTTATTAAGGGAAGGCGCAGACAAAATCTCTATTAACTCATCAGCCATTATGAATCCTAATCTTATAAGCGAGGCGGCAGATAAGTTTGGCAGTCAGTGTGTGGTGGTGGCAATTGATGCCAAAAGAAGAGAAGACGGCTCAGGTTGGAATATATACAAAAACGGTGGTCGTGTTGATATGGGAATGGACGCCGTGGAATGGGCGATGAAAGCAGACCGTTTAGGCGCAGGGGAAATTCTCCTAACAAGTATGGACTGTGATGGAGTAAAAAAAGGTTATGATATTGAACTGACAAAAATTATTGCAGATAATGTTTCTATTCCGGTTATTGCATCAGGTGGTGCCGGAAGTAAGGAGCACTTTTATGATGCTCTTACTACAGGTCATGCAGATGCAGCATTGGCAGCATCGCTGTTTCATTATAAGGAATTGGAAATAATGGATTTGAAGCATTATCTTGATGAAAAAGGAGTGTCTGTGAGAATCTGATAATTTTAGGTTATACAGCAGAAAAATCATGAAGTATTATTTTATTATTAATCCTAAAAGTGGAAAAATAGATAAGAGCCGGATTGAAAAAAACATAAGGGAAGCCTGTATTGTAAGGGAAATTCCTTATGAAATTATATACACATCAAGGAAAGGCGAGGCAAAGAAAATGGCATCTCAGATTCCTGACGAAGAGTGTGTAATTTTTTCAGTTGGTGGTGACGGAAGTCTTAACGAGGTTTTAAACGGTATTGTAGGCTCAAAAAATAAGATTCTTGGGAATATACCTACAGGTAGTGGAAATGATTTTGATAAGACATTAAGAAATTTTGAGTCAGGAATTCATTACATTGATTTAGGCAAAATTAACAGCCATTATTTTATTAATTTAGCATGTGTGGGACTGGATGCAGATGTGGCAAATAATGTGTCAGTAATTCGGAATAAAAAGTGGGTTCCGGTAAGTCAGAGATATAATGTAAGTCTTGTATACACTTATTTTAAGTACAAATTTAAGAAACTTACGATATCAATGGGTGAAACAACGGTAAGTAATTATTGCACTATTTTTGCAGTGTGCAACGGACAATATTATGGCGGAGGTTTTAGAATTGCTCCTCATGCCATATTAGATGATGGAATGTTTGATATTTATGTTGTGGAAAAAATGTCTAAGATTAAAATATTGCCTGTGCTTTTAAAATTAATCCGGGGAAAACATGAAAATGACAAGGCTATTAAGAAATATAAAGATTCAAAGATTACGGTAGATTGTGAGGAACCTTACACATTTAATGTGGATGGAGAAATGCTTACTTCAAAACATTTTGAATTGGAAATAGATAAAAGAGCAGTACAGGTTTTTAATGACAGATTGTTTATTAACGAAATTTTGGAAAAATAGGTATTAAAAATTGTTTTGGTCAGATACAAAGATAAGCATTAAAATTCCGGAAATCTGACATGAAAATGGAAAAATTGTTTTGAAATTAGATATAAGGAGATAGAAATATGGGAATGATTACTAATGACTGGGTAGAACCCTTATCTACGGAATTTAGAAAGCCATATTATAAAGATTTATATAATTTCGTAAGGGACGAATATAGTAAGACAATAGTATACCCACCGGCGGATGATATTTTTAACGCATTTCATTTCACACCACTTAAGGATGTGAAAGTTTTACTGTTGGGGCAGGATCCGTATCATAATGTTAATCAGGCCCATGGTTTGTCTTTTTCAGTATTGCCGGGAAATGACATTCCTCCATCACTTGTAAATATTTATAAGGAATTGCATGATGACTTGGGATGTTATATCCCTAATAACGGATATTTAAAAAAATGGGCTGACCAGGGTGTTTTGCTGTTAAACACTGTTTTAACTGTCAGGGCACATCAGGCAAATTCCCATCAGGGACATGGCTGGGAAATGTTTACAGATGCAGTTATACAGGCTGTAAATGCACAGGACAGACCTATTGTATATTTTCTGTGGGGAACACCTGCAAGACGTAAGAAGGCAATGCTTACCAATCCTAAGCATTTAATTTTAGAAGCACCACATCCAAGTCCGTTGTCTGCATATCGTGGATTCTTTGGATGCAAACACTTTAGCAAGGCAAATGAATTTTTGGTAGCCAATGGGGTGGAGCCGATAGACTGGCAGATTGAGAATATATAGGGAATGATATATTAATTATGAAAATAATGAGTTTGAGTATTGGAAATACAAAATTGTAGAGAAGTTAGTTATAAATATGATTATAAGTAAAAAGCAGATTGTTCTATGTGTAATAGAAAAATCTGCTTTTTTATGCGATTTGCTTTGTTACAAGCCGAAAAAGAGACAATTTGCGCTAGAATGTTGCAGAGAAATCACTAATTCCACAGCCACAAAATTTAAAAAACATCAAAATCCACAGCTATAAGATTAAAAACATCAAACATATATTCACAAAATCGTGCTCACCCAAAAAACATTCCTACCGGAACTTACTTAACTTTGCCTTTTTCCGTTTCTTCCTGGTTTTTTAAGCGCTTGTTAGCTGTAGCAAGCATTAACTTGATTCGGTTAAGCTGGTTTACTTCGCTGGCACCAGGGTCATAATCCACAGCTACAATATTAGCATCAGGATTCATGGCTCGAAGCTTTTTAATAACACCTTTACCTACAATATGGTTTGGCAGGCAGGCAAATGGCTGGGTACAAATAATATTAGGTACACCATCATGAATAAGGTGAAGCATTTCACCTGTCAGGAACCAACCTTCACCGGTTTGGTTACCAATGGAAACAACCTTTTCTGCCATTTCACTCATTTCCCAAATATCAGAAGTAGGAGTGAAATGCTTACTCTTAATAAGAGCCTTCTTGGCAGAGCCTCTCATCCATTCAAGAGCTTTAATACCTAAATTATTAATGTAAACAGATTTTTTGCTAAAGCCTAACTTTTCATACTTAAATGTAGCATTTCTAAATCCGTAAAGGAAGAAATCCACAAGGTCAGGCATAACAGCCTCAGCACCTTCAGATTCAAGTAAGTTAACCAAATCATTGTTGGCAGTAGGAGAGAACTTAACTAAAATTTCACCTACAATACCAACTCTTGGCTTTTTGATATCCATGACAGGTATGGCATCAAATTCCTCAACAATTTTCTTCATATTCTTGCGGAAACGATGAATGCCAAAATGTTTATCGGATAATTCTTTACATAATTTATATTCCCATTTTTTATGAAGGGCGTCAGTTTCACCTGCGTTTACTTCATATGGACGGGTGCGATATACAACTCTCATAAACAAATCACCATACATGGCAGCTTCAACTGCTTTTACGGCAAAGAGAGGAGTAATCTTAAAGCCACTGTTAGTTTCAATTCCCGTAAAGCTTAAGGACAAAACAGGAATATGCCCCATGCCGGCTTTTTCCAATGCACGCCTAATGAAACCAATATAGTTTGTAGCACGACAGCCACCACCGGTCTGGGTGATAATAACCGCTGTCTTATTCAAATCATATTTACCTGAAAGCAACGCTTCCATAATCTGTCCAACAACAATAAGTGAAGGATAGCAGGCATCATTATTAACATATTTAAGTCCTACATCAATACAGGACTTGTTACTTGGCATTACTTCAAAATTGTATCCACATGAATTAAGGGCGGATTCAAGCATTTTGAAGTGAATAGGACTCATCTGAGGACAAAGAATAGTATATTTGTCATCATACATCTGCTTTGTAAATTCAACCTTGTTAATTGATGAAGGCTGAATTGTTCTCTCAAAATGATTTTCATTGCGAACTCTGATAGCAGCAAGAAGAGAACGGATTCTGATTCTTGCAGCACCTAGATTGTTTACTTCGTCAATTTTTAAAACAGTATATATTTTTCCTGACTTAGTCAATATGTCACTGACACAGTCAGTAGTTACAGCATCAAGACCACATCCGAAACTGTTAAGCTGAACTAAATCCAAATCATCACGGGTCTTAACATAGTTGGCAGCTTTGTAAAGTCTTGAATGATACATCCACTGGTCAGATACGATTAAAGGTCTTTCCACATCAGCTAAATGTGAAATGGAATCCTCAGTTAAAACTGCAAGGCCATAGGAATTAATCATTTCAGGAATACCATGGTTGATTTCCGGGTCGATGTGATATGGACGACCGGCAAGAACAATGCCACGTTTGCCTGTTTCTTCCATATACTTTAATGTTTCTTCACCCTTTTTAGCCATATCAGATCTAGAAGCAAGTAATTCCTCCCATGCCAGATGAGCAGCATTCTTAATATCTGTCTCACTAATGCCAAATGCCTTGGTAAATTCCTCAACTAATCGTGAAGTGATGGTATCCTCATTAGTCAGTGCCATAAAAGGATTCATAAAATTAATGTCAGGGTCATTTAATTCCTCAACATTATTTTTTATATTTTCTGCATAGGATGTAACAATTGGACAATTGTAATGATTGTTGGCATCAGGAGTTTCATTTCTCTCGTACGGAATACAAGGATAGAAAATAAATTTAGCTCCGTTTTGAAGCAACCATGCAATATGACCATGAGCAAGTTTCGCCGGATAACACTCTGATTCACTAGGAATGGATTCAATTCCCATTTCATAAATCTTATGGGATGAAACAGGTGAAAGCATAACACTAAATCCTAAATTTTTGAAGAATGTTGCCCAAAATGGAAAATTCTCATACATATTTAAAACACGTGGAATACCAACTACACCCCGTGGAGCCTTGTCAGCATCAAGAGGTTCGTAATCAAATATTCTGTGCATCTTATATTCAAAAAGGTTAGGAATGTTTTCCTTGTTTTTCTGACCACCGATACCCTTTTCACATCTGTTACCACTTATGAAACGACGACCGTCGGAAAACTTATTAATTGTTAAAAGACATGAATTGGTACAACCTTTACATCTCGTCATGGAAGTTTCATAAGAAAAAGCTTCAAGCTGTGACAAATTGAGCATGGTTGTTTCTTCACCTTTGTAACGTTCTCTTGCAATAAGGGCAGCACCGAAAGCACCCATAATACCTGCAATATCAGGTCTGATAGCCTTACAGTCAGCAACCTTCTCAAAAGCTCTAAGGACGGCATTATTGTAGAAAGTACCACCCTGAACTACGATTTTACGTCCCAGGTCTTTAGCATCAGTAATTTTAATAACCTTATACAAGGCATTTTTTATTACGGAATAAGCAAGCCCTGCTGAAATATCGGCAACACTGGCACCTTCCTTTTGGGCCTGCTTAACATTTGAATTCATAAATACGGTACATCTCGTTCCCAAATCAGTAGGATTAGAAGCAAACAAGGCTTCCTTTGCAAAATCCTGTACACTGTAATTTAATGACTTGGCAAAGGTTTCAATGAAAGAACCGCAGCCTGATGAGCAGGCTTCATTTAACTGAACACTGTCAACAGAATTATTCTTTATTTTGATACATTTCATATCCTGACCGCCAATATCTAAAATGCAGTCAACCTGTGGCTCAAAAAATGCTGCAGCATAATAATGGGCAACAGTTTCAACCTCACCTTCATCTAAAAGCAGTGCAGCCTTAATTAAAGCCTCACCATAACCTGTAGAACATGAGCGGACAATCTTAGCATCGTCAGGAAGACTTTTATAAATATCTTTTACTGCCTCAATAATGGTTGCCAAAGGATTTCCATTGTTGCCACTGTAATATGAGTACAGTAAAGTACCGTCTTCACCGACTAAAGCAGCTTTGGTTGTAGTAGAACCTGAATCGATTCCTAAGTAACAATTGCCTGTATATGTAGTAAGGTCACCTTTCTTTACAGTAGCTTTATTATGTCTTTCTATAAATTTATTGTATTCATTTTCGTTGTTAAAAAGAGGGTCTAAACGCTTGATTTCCATAGACATCCGGACACCCTTTGAAAGCTGCTCATACAAATCAGAAATATTAATTCTTACATTTGGATTGTGATTAAGGGCAGCGCCTGTAGCAGCAAAAAGATGTGAATGCTGTGGTGCTACAATATGTTCATCATCAAGTTTCAGAGTTCTGATAAATGCATTTCTAAGCTCCGGCAGGAAATGTAATGGACCACCTAAAAATGCAACGGTTCCTCTAATTGGTTTTCCGCATGCAAGACCGGAAATAGTCTGATTAACAACGGCCTGAAAAATAGAAGCTGCCAGATCTTCCTTTGTGGCACCTTCATTAATAAGAGGCTGAATATCTGTCTTGGCAAAAACACCACATCTTGCAGCAATAGGATATATAGCCTGATAATTTTTTGCGTATTCGTTTAAACCTGAGGCATCAGTTTGTAAAAGAGAAGCCATCTGGTCAATAAAAGAACCTGTACCACCGGCACAGATACCGTTCATTCGCTGTTCAATACCGTTAGTGAAATATATAATTTTGGCATCCTCGCCACCTAACTCAATGGCAACATCAGTTTGAGGTGCATAATCCTCAAGGGCAGAAGCAACTGCCACAACCTCCTGAACAAATGGAACTTTAAGATGGTTAGACAAAGCAAGACCACCGGAGCCTGTAATCATAGGGGCAAGTTCCACATTTCCTAATTGTGATTGTGCTTTCTTTAACAGTGAAGCAAGGGTTTCCTGAATATTAGCATAATGTCTTTCATAATCTGAAAACACCATATTTTTATTCTGGTCTAATATGGCAATTTTAACTGTAGTAGAGCCAATATCAATACCCAGAGTGTAATAATTATTATCCATTTAATCCTCCAATTAATTCATATAAAAATGCCTAAATAAGACATAAATAGTCTAAAATATTGAAAATAATTCTCAAAACGACTTCCTATTATAATATAAATACATGAAAAAAACAACTAAACTATATTATGTGGGTGAGTATAAATAATGAATTTTTGGTGAAATGTATAAAATATATTAATACAAAGTATAAAGTAGTTTGACAAACACAGGTGTAGAATTTATACTGTAATTTGGATTATAGAAAAGATTAACATATTAGACAGGAGCATTTTATATGGCATCAAATTTTGAGAGAAAATATGGAAAATATGCAATAAAAAATTTGTCAGTATATTTGATTGTGGCCTATATCATCGGGTATATGTTACAGATAATAAGCCCGGAAATATCGGCATTTCTGGCATTTAATCCCTACTGGATATTCAGGGGACAGGTGTGGAGAATATTCACATGGATTTTAATGCCACCGGAACAGCTTTCCATATTTACAATTATCATGCTTTTACTGTACTACCAGTTAGGTCAGGGGTTAGAAAGAGCATGGGGAACTTACAGATACAATGTATTTATTTTTTCGGGATTTATATTTACCATATTAGGTGCTTTGGTATTATATGGAATTTTAATGGGAATGGTATATTTTGGCATACTTCCAACATCTGCGTTTAGTGAAATGACAGCTTATGGAATATCAGATTATACCTACTATTTTGGAGCAGTGTTTGGAAGCTGCGTAAGCACTTATTATGTTAATATGTCAATTTTTCTGGCATTTGCGGCAACATATCCGGAGGAGCAGCTGCTATTGTATTTTATTATCCCAATAAAGATTAAATGGATGGGATATTTATATGGAGCCTTTCTTTTAGTTGATATTTTTGATGCATTTAAGAATAATACAACAGTTGTGGCAATAGTTATTACGGTACTAATTGTTGTATCACTTCTTAACTTCTTGATTTACTGGTTAAAAACACGAAATAAAAGCAGGTTTAATCCTAAACAGGTAAAAAGAAGACATGAATACAGGCAGTCGGTACGTCAGGCAAGACCTGTAAAGCATGAAAATGGAGCACTTCATAAGTGCTATATATGTGGAAGAACAGAGTTAGATGACCCTAATCTTACTTTTAGATATTGTTCAAAGTGCAGTGGAAATAAGGAATATTGTCAGGATCATCTTTTTACTCACGAACATAAATAAAGGGAAGGAATAAAATGCAGGAAAATTTTAGCAGAAGCGCCGGAATTTTAATGCCGGTTAGCAGTTTACCGTCACCGTACGGTATAGGAACCTTTGGAAAAAGTGCATACGAATTTGTGGATAATCTTGTAATGGCAAGACAGAAATACTGGCAGGTATTGCCTCTTGGTCCTACAAGCTATGGGGACAGTCCTTATGCATCGTTTTCGGCATTTGCCGGAAATCCTTATTTTATCGACCTTGATATGCTTATTGAAGAGGAACTTTTAACAAGAGAATACGTTGAAAGTTTCAGATGGAATATGGAAGAACAGTATGTAGATTATGGAATGATGTATAATTCAAGATTTACTGTTTTAAGAGAGGCATATCATAACAGCAAGCATTTGGGAACAGAGGAATATCAGGACTTCTTAGAAGAAAATGAGTACTGGCTTGATGGATATTGTCTATATTGTGCATGTAAAAAGAAATTCAATTACATGGCATGGCAAAGCTGGGATGATGATATTAAATTCAGAAAAGAAAAGGCTTTACAGCTATATAAAGAGGAATTAGCTGAAGAAATAGATTACTACAGATTTATTCAGTTTATGTTTTATAAGCAGTGGAATAAGTTAAAAGAATATGCCAACGGAAAGGGAATTGAAATTATTGGAGATATCCCTATTTATGTAGCAATGGATTCTGCTGATGTGTGGCAGAATCCGGAAGTATTCCAGTTAGACGAAGATTTAGAACCAAAGAAAGTGGCAGGGGTTCCACCTGATGCTTTTTCTGAGACAGGTCAAAGATGGGGAAATCCTCTTTATGACTGGGATAAAATCAAAAAAGATGACTTTAGCTGGTGGCGAAAGAGAATGGAACATTCAGCAAATCTTTATGATGTTATCCGTATTGACCATTTTATAGGAACGGTTAAGTATTATGCCATTCCTGCTGAGGATAATGACGCAAGAAACGGTAAGTGGTGTAAGGGACCGGGAATGGATTTAATTAAGGCAATCGATGAATCCATTAACGGTAAAAGCATAATTGCAGAAGACTTAGGCGTTAAAATGCCTGAGGTTGTGGAAGTGCTGGAAAAGTCAGGGTATCCGGGAATGAAAGTACTGGAATTTGCCTTTGACGGAGATAGAAAAAATGACCATCTTCCTTATAACTGGATTCCAAATGTTGTGGCATATGGAGGAACCCATGACAATGATACTTTGGTTGGGTATTTTTCAGGAATGCAGCACTGGGAATTAGGCTACATAAGGGAATATATGGAATGCAGAAACGGAAGTATAGAAGATTTAGTTGACAAAGTTTTTAAAACAGCATATGAAAGCGTTGCAAATCTTGTTATATTCCAGATGCAGGACGTACTTAAGGTAGGTCATATTGGCAGAATGAATCTGCCGTCATCTATGGGGACAAATTGGAGATGGAGAATGTTAAATGGACAATTTAGCCATGATAAAATCGAAAGATTAAGATACTTATGCGATATTTATGGCAGATAAATAAACACAAAAAAAGATACCAGGAGGACTGAAAATGACTAAAAAACCATTTATTACACTTGAACAGGTACAGGAAATTGTAAAGAAATATCCTACACCTTTTCATATTTATGACGAAAAAGGATTTGTCGACAATGCAAAGAAAGTATATGAGGCTTTTTCATGGAATAAGGGCTTTAGAGAGTATTTTGCAGTAAAGGCAACCCCTAATCCTTTTATCATAAAGAAGTTAGCTGAAGTTGGCTGTGGAGTTGACTGCTCATCATATACAGAATTAATGATAGCAGACAAGTTAGGACTTAGAAATGACGAAATCATGTTTTCATCTAATGAAACACCGGAAGGGGAATTTGCTTACTGCAACAGCCTTGGGGGAATTATTAATTTAGATGATATAACAATGATAGATTTTATGGAAAAGGAATGTGGTATTCCTGAAACTGTAAGCTGCAGATTCAATCCGGGTGGAGTTTTTGAAGTATGCAACGGCATTATGGATAATCCGGGAGAGTCAAAATATGGAATGACCTTAGACCAGATTACAGAGGCATTTAAGATTTTAAAGGCAAAGGGTGTAAAGAATTTTGGTATTCATGCATTTTTAGCCAGTAATACAGTAACAAATGAATATTATCCAATGCTTGCCAAAACAATATTTGAGTTGGCAGTTACTCTTAAAAAAGAAACAGGAGCAAATATTAAGTTTATTAACCTTTCAGGTGGCGTTGGTATACCATATAAGCCGGATCAGAAGCCAAATGATATTATGGCTATTGGAGAAGGTGTCAGAAAAGTATATGAAGAAATCCTTACACCGGAAGGCATGGATGATGTGGCAATATACACTGAAATGGGACGTTTTATGATGGGACCATATGGTGCTTTGGTAACAAAGGCAATTCACGAAAAGCATATCTACAAGGAATATATTGGGGTAGATGCATGTGCTGCAAACCTTATGAGACCGGCAATGTATGGGGCATATCACCATGTAACGGTTTTAGGAAAAGAAGATGCACCATGCGACCATGTATATGATGTTGTAGGTTCGCTTTGTGAAAATAACGATAAATTTGCAGTGGACAGAAAACTTCCAAAAATTGATATGGGAGATTATATATACATCCACGACACAGGGGCTCACGGATTTGCTATGGGGTATAATTACAACGGCAGATTACGTTCAGCTGAATTGCTGTTAAAGGAAGACGGCAGTGTTGAAATGATCAGAAGAGCAGAAACACCTAAAGATTACTTTGCAACCTTTGATTTCTGCGATATTATGAAATAAAAATAGTAAAGAGCAGGCTTTTATGAAGAAGATAGTTGGAGATTTATTAAAAAACAGAAACGTAGAAAGCGGTCTTAAGGAATATTATGGTAAATTTATGGAAATAAATAATAAATATGCCTTTATAAGACTTGCCATGAATTATTATACTTATTACGTTGTGAAACAGGAAAGCGACGGAATAATGGATGCAGATTATGATTCTTATTTAAAAAAAGTAAACTGTATCATAGAAAAATGCGCCAAAGATAACAACGAAAACGTGACGGAAGACATTGATACGTTAAATGAAATCAGAGATGAAATCATTGGAAAAGTAAAAGATGTTACCTGTTTTGTGGATATGTATAATATATACGAGCACGCTATTAACCGTGTTGAATACAGGTTTAGGGATGATGAGCTTCCTGATGGCTATTCTGATGAAAATTATACAAGAAAACTTATGCAGTATATACTTGAAGATGAAGATAACATGATGGTCAACAGCAAAATAAAAGATGTTGTAGGTCAGCTCCCTTTAAAACTAACTAAAAGTAAGTTTTATGATATGCTTTCAAACGGTTTGTCTATATACAATGGAAGTACAAAAGATAGCGTGGATGATTTCCTGTATATGATAAAAAGTTCCTCCATGCTTGAAAAAACAGCATCCATGGAGGAAAGCTATCCATATTTGGCAGAAGCCTTTAAACAGTTAAAGGACATACACTTTAAGGAAATTACAAATGAGCAGTACGAAGAGGCAAAGGATATTCTTTCAGAAATTGCCGCATATATTGATGAACAGATGGACGGGGCAATGATGATACAGGAAATCCTTAACGATTTGCTTTTAGTGCTGTATACCAATGAGTTTTGCGTAAATGACAATATAGTAAAAGGCTGCGTGGAAATAATAAAGGATACCAACCTTTTATTTATGAACAAATTCAGTCCGAAAACATTAGAAGAAATAGAGGATATGTTTGTTATGTTAGAAGGGGAGCAGGAAAAGATTTATCCGTTGCTTGCTTCTTATGATATAACAGACCAGATAAAGGAGAGTTTTTCGGAAACCATTTCTCAGCTACAGCTTGACGAGGTTTATGAGGTTGTGTATAGACTTCCGAAATTAAATTCTGACAGTATGTTTGTGGAGATGGAGAAAGAACCGGATAATTCTGTTGCTGATGAAGATTACATTGAAACTAAGAAAAAGGAGTTATGTGATGAGTACGCTAAGTTATTTAAGGATAACGAAAAGGCAGTAAACAGAGCGGTTTTGTCCGCTGCAATATCTGAACTTCCAATATTCTTTAATAATATAAGTGAACTTCAGGATTTTATTTACAATACACTGGTAACATGTAACGATAAGGCTGAAAAGCTGGCGTGTATAGAAATTTTAAATGGTATAATGCAGGCTTAGCTTTAAGGTTGTAGCAGGAGTGGTATATGAGATGGTACGAAGATTTATATGTAGGATATAACCTTTTGGATAAAAAAAGACAGGTTATAAGAAAAATAAAAAATGGAAAACCTCAATTAAATAAGTACGTTATCACTTTGCCACAAAATGACTACGATACATTGGAAATATACCCGTCAAATATTTTAAATCAGAAGTGGTATCGGGATTCAGACATGGTAGTTGTGGGAATAACTGAAGGCATGGAAGAGGCAATGGATATGATACAGCTGATTATAATGGATTGCCTTAATGATACGGGAGAAGTTAAAGTTAAGAAATATATAATGAGCAAAATGGAAGCAGGGGAAGCATAGCCTATGGTACATATTTTGTTTTTGATTTTAAAAATAATAGGTATAGTATTGTTGGTTCTACTTACTCTTGCCTTTCTTATATTGCTATTTCCCATTAGTTACAGGGCAAAGGCTGATTTAAATGAAAAGTCATATAATGCTACAGTTAAGGCATTCTGGCTGTTTGGTATAGTACATTTTGGATTTGTAATAAATAATACCGGGAAAAAATATTGTTTAAGAATTTTAGGAATTCCTGTAAAAAGGTATTCTGAAAAAGAAAAGCATTCAAAAAAATCAGAAGATGATTTTAAGTATAATGTAAAGAAGGAAACTGCTGAGAACACCATAAGTAAGGATGAATTGCAAAATCAGGTAAAAACGGAAGGCAGGCAGGGAAATGCAGATAATAAAGACAAGCCCGATATTATTAATATAAATATACAGGAAGAAGATGTATCTGAAAAACAGAAAGATGCAACTTTAAAAAAGCCTAAGGACAAAACTAAGAAAAAAATTAAAATATCTGAAATAATTACGAAAATTAAAGATAAAATAAAGGATATATACAATAGAATAAAAGAAGGTTTTCAAAATTTAGATAATTTAAAGAAAAAGGTGGCAAGATACAAGAAAATTCTTACTGCAAACATAACAAAAGAGGCATACAGGTTTGCAAAAAAATATGTTTTAAAGATATTAAAACATATACGACCTAAAAAAGTCAGAGGCAATTTAAAAATCGGATTTGAGTATCCCGATGAAACAGGAAAAGCCATTGGATACATTGCCGTGATATTTGGTATGTTTAACATTAATCCAAAGCATTTTAGAATAAACGCTGATTTTGAAAATAAGGTAATGGAAGGCAACATCAAGGCGAAAGGTACAGTTACGGTGGGCATTGCCGGATATTATATCTTAAGATTATATTGGAACAAGAAACTTAGAAGTGTAATAAGAAAATTAAGCTAAAGGAGGCAGCATATGGCAGATAATAAAAAAAGTACAGATGACTTATTAAAGGCAATGGAACAGTTTATTACTACAAAGTCTGTGGTAGGAGAACCTATAGTGGTAGGTGAAACCATTATTTTACCAATGGCAGATGTATCTTTTGGAATGGGAATCGGTACTTTTTCAAAGGGTGACAACGGGACAGGAGGTGTAGGAGGAAAAATTACTCCTAGTGCCGTTCTTATTATTAAAGATGGTTCATCAAAGCTTATTAGCGTAAAAGACAATGATGGAATTTCAAGAATTATTGATATGGTGCCTGATATTGTAAATAAGTTTACATCAAAAAATGATGACGATTATGATGAAGATGAGAATATAAACGATTAATAAATTATTACCGAAAGATAGGGCAAAATCCTGATTTGGTGGTAAAAAAACGCAATAAATGCATAAAATATATCATAAGCAATAAGGATAGGAAAAAAGATGCATAAGTTATGTGGTTTTGCTTTATTCTGGTTAGCAGTGGGAATGACATTATCGTTATTAATAGAAAGTACATTTTTTGTGGTTTGCATAATAATTATATGCCTTATAGCAGGTTTTAATTTGTTTTGCTGCAAACCCTGATAAGGAGAAATAAGTGAATATAGCAGATTTATTTAAGAAAAAAACAGTATTTTCCTTTGAGGTTTTTCCACCAAAGAAGGAAAGTGGTGTAGAAACAATTTATAAGACACTTGAGGAATTGAAACAGTTAAATCCTGATTTTATTAGTGTAACTTATGGTGCCGGAGGAGTAGGTGTTGCAAATGCAACAACGGTAGACCTGTGTTCTAAAATAAAGAACGAATACGGTATTGAAACTATTGCTCATTTAACATGTCTTTATAACACAAAGGAAGACATTGACAGTATACTTGAAGAATTAAAGGAAAAGGGAATAGACAACATTCTTGCTTTAAGAGGAGATGTTAATCCTAATTTTGAATTAAAGCATGATTTTAGGTATGCATCAGAACTTACTGAGTATATTATGTCAAAAAATATGGGCTTTAATGTTTCAGGAGGATGCTATCCGGAGGTACATCAGGAAGCAGAAAGCATGATTGCTGACATAAAAAATCTTAAGAAAAAGATTGACGCAGGTGCAGACCATCTTATTTCTCAGTTATTCTTTGATAACAATGCTTTTTATGACTTTATTGAGAAAGTAAGAATAGCAGGGATTGATGTTCCTATTGAGGCAGGAATAATGCCTGTAACTAACAAGAAACAGATAGAAAGAATGGTTTCCATGTGTGGTGCAAGTATCCCGGCAAAGCTTTCAAAGGTGTTACAGCGTTTTGGTGATAATCCGGAAGCCATGAGAGATGCAGGTATTTCATATGCCATTGACCAGATAATTGATTTAGTAGCCAATGGTGTTGAGGGTATTCACATTTACACTATGAATGATCCTTATATTGCAGGAAAAATAACAAAAAGTGTTGAAAGTATCATAAAAAACTAATAGATAAACAGGTTGGCATTATGGTAAATAATAACAGAAACGTTATAATTGAAGACATTAATTTCGATGAAGCTCTTAGATATATGGGATATGGGAATCAGATTCCCGATGACACAACAAAAGAGCTTCTTTTGTTGTGTGCAAAACAATTAAAAGAGGCTATGGAGCCTAAGTTTACATATAAGGTGTTTGATTTGGTTGACGGTCAGATACCTAACAGTGAGTTTAAATTAGAGGGTAAGGCAATTGCTAATCATCTTGAAAACTGCGAAAAAGTGGTGTTTATGTGTGCAACCTTGTCGGGAAATGTTGATTTGCTAATCAGAAAAAAACAGATTACAGGTATGACGGAAGCAATCATAACAGATAGTCTGGCTTCTGCCGTTATTGAACAAGTATGTGATAAGGCGGAGGAGGTTATATTAAAGGATTTTAAGGACTATGAGCATACATGGAGATTTGGATTGGGATATGATGATTTTCCTCTAGAGGGTCAGAAAAAGTTTCTGGAAATTTTAGATGCCTCAAAGCGTGTGGGGGTTTGTGTAAACAGCAGTATGATGCTTACTCCTACTAAGTCCGTAACCTGCGTTATAGGTTTAGGGCACAATCTTAAGGTTTCCAGTCAAAAGAGCTGTGATACATGTAATTTTAGAGAAAAATGTCAATTTAGAAAGGAAGGAAAAAACTGTGGCAGGTAATAGTATTTTTGAGAGAGATTATGTACTTTTAGATGGAGCAATGGGAACAATGCTTCAAAAGAAAGGTATGGAAGTGGGAACAGTTCCTGAAAACCTGAATATATTAAAGCCGGAGTGGATTGTGGACATTCATAAAAGCTATATTGAAGCAGGTGCTGATATAGTATATGCCAACACATTTGGTGCTAACAGATACAAAATGGAAAATACCGGTTATTCCGTAAAGGAATTAATTAGTGCTGCAATTAAAAATGCAAAGGAAGCAGCAAAAGGTACAGATACATTAGTTGCCCTTGATTTAGGTCCTATAGGTCAACTTCTTGAACCTACAGGAAGCCTTACTTTTGAAGAGGCATATGATATTTTTAAGGAAGAAGTGGTAGCTGCTGAGGAAGCAGATGTTATTGTAATAGAAACAATGACTGATTTGCTAGAAACAAAGGCTGCCGTTCTTGCCGCAAAGGAAAATTCTAACCTTCCTGTAATGACTACAATGACATTTGAAGAAAATAAGCGTACATTTACGGGATGTTCCGTATCTGCCATGTGTCTCACATTGCAGGGACTTGGGGTAGATGCATTAGGTGTCAACTGTTCATTAGGACCAAAAGACTTGCTTCCTATAGTTGAGGAAATATCCAAGTGGACATACCTTCCTATTGTGGTAAAGGCTAATGCAGGATTGCCTGACCCGGTCACTAATACATACAATGTATCGGCAGATGAATTTGCAACTATCTGTAAGGAAATGCTTAAGTTTGGTGCAAAGGTTATGGGTGGATGCTGTGGTACAACTCCGGAATATGTTGCAAGATTAAAGGAAATGCTTGAAGAAGCAAAGAAAAACGGCGATTTTAAGAAAAATAATTACAGTGGAGAAATGGCTGTATGTTCACCTCTTAAAACCGTTGTAGTAAATCAGCCTAGAATTGTTGGGGAAAGAATTAATCCAACAGGAAAGAAACGCTTTAAGCAGGCGCTTATTGAAAATGACATGGATTATATTTTAGGACAGGCTATAGAACAGATAGAAGGGGGAGCAGATATATTAGATGTAAATGTTGGTCTGCCTCAAATTGACGAAAGAGAAATGATGATTAAAACCATTAAAGCTCTTCAGTCAATTGTAGACGTACCATTGCAGATAGACTCCACCAAGCCGGAAGTTTTAGAGGCGGCTCTTCGTGTGTACAACGGGAAGCCTATAGTCAATTCCGTTAATGGAGAGGATGCAGTTCTTGATAAAATACTTCCTGTAGTTGCCAAATACGGTGCTGCTGTTATTGGTCTTACATTAGACGAAAATGGCATACCGGATAGTGCAGAAGGAAGAGTAAAAATTGCCGAAAAAATTATGAACAGGGCAATGGAATACGGAATCAGAAAAGAAAATATTATAATTGACTGCCTTACTCTTACGGTTTCTGCTGAACAGAAGGCTGCTCAGGAAACTCTTAAGGCACTTAATATTGTAAAAAATAAATTGGGACTTAAAACAGTTCTTGGAGTATCAAATATTTCCTTTGGACTTCCTAACAGGGAAATTGTAAATAAAACATTTCTTACAATGGCACTTCACAGTGGTTTGGATTTACCTATTATTAATCCTAATGTTTCATCTATGGTGTGGGCTGTTAAAACATATAAGGTATTAGCGGCAATAGATGAAAATGCAATGGATTTTATAGAGTATTCTAACAATAATCCCATAGAGGTAGCTGTTAAAAAAGATGCTACAGAAACAAAAACGGTAAAAAGTGCAGGAGCAGTATCTCTTGGAAGCAAAGAGGCAGATATGCTTCTTCATGCAATGGAAACAGGAATGAAAAATGACGGAAGAAGTATAACTAAGGATTTGTTAAACAACACAGATGCCATGGTGATAATTAACGAAATGCTTATTCCGGCACTGGATGTGGTGGGAGATAAATTTGAAAAAGGCACAATATTCCTTCCACAGCTTATTTTGGCGGCAGATGTGGCTAAGGAATGCTTCGAGGAAATTAAGTATTATCTGGCAAATAACGGTGAGGTATCTGAAAGTAAGGGCAAAATAATAGTAGCTACAGTAAAAGGTGACATACATGATATTGGGAAAAATATTGTCAAGGTTATACTGGAAAATTATGGCTTTGATGTTATTGATTTAGGCCGTGATGTAGATCCTATGGCTATAGTTAATTCAGCTATAGAAAATGATGTTCATCTGGTAGGTTTGTCAGCTCTTATGACAACAACCCTTGGCTCAATGGAAGAAACCATTAAGCTTTTACGTGAAAATAATGTAGAATGCAAGGTTATGGTAGGCGGTGCTGTTTTAACAGCAGATTATGCTATGCAGATAGGGGCAGATTACTATGCAAAGGATGCAAAAATGAGCGCAGATATTGCTAAGGAAGTTTTGTGTGATTAAAGTTTAGGAAAAAACGATTTTACAACAGTATAAACGTTAAGTTGTATTTGACATTATGCCAATAAAATAATACAATTTTAGTATATGGTTCGTTGAACGTTAAACGCAGAATTGATAAATAAATAGTGAAGGGAGAAACAAATGATGAAAGGGAAGATAAGAAAAATACTTAGCTTACTTATGGCTTTTACTATGGTTATGAATTTGAATTTGATAACCGGTTATTCAGTAAAGGCTGCTGTCGATTATGATGTTGTTATAACTAAAGTTGGCATTTATCAGAAAGATGGCGCTACAAAGGTATATGCTGACTACAAAAATGTGGGAGCAGCAAGTGTTGGAAGTGACTTTAATATGTCATTTTATGTTAATAGGGAAAGCATAGGAACTGAAAAGATTGCGGCAGGTTTAGGCGCAGGAAAAACAGCAAGGGTTGAATACACAGTAAGTGGTTCATATAGTGGCAAATGTTTAGTTACGGCCATTGCTGATATAAACGATGGAAATACATCCAATAATAACCGTACATCTCAAAGAGACGTAAATAGTGCAGAACCTGTTACAGAGCCGGAAACAGCGGAACCGGAGACAACAACAGTAGCACCGGCTACACCGGAAACTACAACTGAAGCTCCGACTACGAAACCAATATCTGATCATGTTAAAATTACGGGAATAACATATTCTCCTGAAAATCCAAAGGTAGGAGATACTGTAAAGATTACAGTAACAGCTAAAAATGAAGGTGACCAGATGGTTATGAATAAGCATGTTGCTGTGAAGATTGGCAATCAGACACTTACCGGGACAATAACAATAGAGGCGCATAGTGAGGTATCCATGAATGTGAGTCCATGGACACCTACAGAAGCAGGTGTGTTTACAGCAGATGCGTCTATAGATATAGAAGGTACAAAGGTTACTGCTTCAAGAAGTAATATTGTAGTAGCTGCGGCAGCTACAGAAAATATGGAAGCTAAGGTAGTTGCTTTAGGTGGATTCCCAAGTGAAATATATGAAGGCGACGTAATTACATTTACAACTTTGGTTAAGAATACAGGGAACGTGGATATACCGGCAGGAACAAAACACGTAGTTAATATGGCAATAGACGGCTCATCATTCCAGACAGTTACTTTGTCTCAGGATATTCCTGCAGGTGGATATGTTAAGATAGAAAGCAATTGGACAGCTACT
>OKRZ01000183.1_pt1 | contig 43209 bp, 40 predicted proteins | sample 1601141 | NCBI WGS metagenome assembly OKRZ01 (sample SAMEA3541524, study PRJEB24748) | human gut metagenome | biome: human gut; feature: human-associated habitat; material: faeces | place: China | collected 2012
ATCTCTTACTTACCTATAGTATAACAATCAATATCGAGCCTTGTCTATATGCACATTAGGGGCATCTTTGTGCGTCTATGAGGGACTACTATTTATATGAAAACTATCAAAGAGCAGTATATTGATGGGACTTATATTTTAGAAACGTTTTACTAATGAGCATAACCTATTGAGGGCCGACTTACGCTGAGTATGGAGGCATGAGATAGGTTATGCCCATTAGTAATCTAGTTGTCGCAATACTGTCAGGCCCCATCAATAAACACTCGATAGATAGCTTTCACAATAATAGTAAAAAAAACGCACCTAAGGATAACCCTAGGTGCGTTATTTATAACAACAGTCCTAAATCATAAAAGAGAGGGGAAGTAGGACTGTGGTTAACAGATTAATGGATCCGATTAGCCCAAGATAGCTTTCATGTCAGCTTCTGGAGTTGTAATTGGATGTAATTGGAATTTTTCTACCAAAATGTTCAATACATTGCTGGAGAAGAATTTAGGCAAGGAAGGTCCGATGTAGATGTTGCGGATACCCAATGCCAACAATGTTAACAAGATACATACCGCTTTTTGTTCGTACCAGGACAATACCAATGTTAATGGCAAGTCGTTTACGTCACATTCAAATGCACCAGCCAAAGCTACTGCTACTTGAATAGCGGAGTAAGCATCGTTACATTGACCCATATCAAGGATACGAGGAATACCACCGATTTCACCGATGTTAAGGTCGTTGAAGCGGAATTTACCACAAGCCAATGTCAATACTACAGTATCATCTGGAGTTTGTTTTACGAATTCTGTGTAGTAGTTACGGCCTACTTTAGCACCGTCGCAACCACCAACTAAGAAGAAGTGTTTAATTGCGCCAGCTTTTACAGCATCGATTACTTTATCAGCAATGCCCAATACTGTACCATGACCGAAACCAGTAGTTACTTCGTGACCACCGTTGATACCAGTGAATTCTTGAGCTTCTTTGTAGCCGCCCAATTCGATTGCACGGTTAATAACAGCGGAGAAGTCTTTAGTGCCGTCTTCTTTTTCTTCTACGTGTGCACAACCGTCAAAACCTACCATATCTGTAGTGAAGATATTTGCTCTGTAGTTTTCTTTTGGTGGCATAATGCAGTTTGTAGTGAATAAGAATGCGCCAGGAACGTCAACGAATTCTTTTTGTTGGTTTTGCCATGCAGTACCGAAGTTACCTTTCAATTGAGGATGTTTTTTCAATTCAGGGTAAGCGTGGCAAGGTAACATTTCACCATGAGTATAGATGTTTACGCCTTTACCATCTGTTTGTTCCAACAATTGGTTCAAGTCATGAAGGTCATGACCAGTTACAACGATGAAAGGACCTGGTTCTACAGTCAAAGGTACTGTAGTTGGTACTGGAGTACCATATGTTTCAGTGTTAGCTTTATCAAGAATAGCCATGCATTTCAAGTTGATTTGGCCGAATTCCATCAACAAGTTCAACCATTCTTCAGCGCTATGATCTTTAGCGAATTCTACCATGCCTTTGATGAACCAAGCATCAACTTCAGGATCATGGAAACCAAGGCGTGCAGCATGCCATGCATAAGCAGCCATACCACGCATACCTAACAATAATGTGGAACGAAGAGATACGATATCTTCTTCACCTTTCCATAATTGTTCCCAATCGAAGTTTTGTGCTGCGCTATCGATTTTTGCATGATAAGCGTTTACTTCGTCGATGAATTCTTGAACGCGTTCTTCAGAGAAGTTTACGTTTGTTACACACATGAACAAACCACGCATTAAATAGTCAACGCCTTCTTTAGTTTGGCCTTTTACGTCTAAAGCGCGTGCTAAACCAACTAAAGCAGCAGTTAATTCGTCTTGTAAGTTAGCAACTGGTGCAGTTTTACCACATACACCTTGTACAGTACAGCCGCCTGGTGCTGCAGATTGTTCGCATTGATAACAGAACATGCTCATTTAAAAATCCTCCTTTGCGAGACTTTCTCGCATACAAGCTAGATAATATCAAACCTATACATTACACTGATGAATTATCAGGTGTCTGATTGATTACATTTGAAAGTATAACGTAAAGATGATACAATTTCTGTAGCTTGAGCAACAAATAAAAACTTTTTCAAAAATTTTCCTTGCTCCCCTTTTGGAACAGGTAGACCATTCGATCTAACTATATTATTATACAATAATCATTTTAAATTACTATAAACTTTTTCACACTGGAGGTATCTATGAAGCAAATACTTTCAAACGATATTATCAACCAATATCTACCTACCCTCATACATTGTCCTCTATTCAATAAATTAGGTGAGCCTGAATTAAGAGGCTATTTACATAATGCAAAGGTTATTGTACATAGCTATAAGAAAAACGATTTCATTGCCCTCTCTGGGGATCCTATGGAAGGTATCGGTGTTATTCTTGAAGGCAGTGCCTTGCTCACACGTGAAAATGTAATGGGCCAACGGGTCATCATGGCAAACCTTGAACAATCCGATATTTTTGGTGAAGCACTACTATTTAGTAAACAACCACTATGGCCTGCTACTATTAAGGCTACAAAGGTAACCAAGATTATGTTCATCCCTCTCGAAACATTTATCGATACATTGCCAGATTGCCAACAATGCCAAACTAAAATCTTATCTAACCTATTAGAGGACTTATCTGAAAAGGCTATTCTCCTAACAAGAAAAGTTCATTACCTAACACTAAAAGGTATGCGCGAAAAGATTTTTGCGTACTTAACAGATATTTATAAGCGCCAACACTCTACAACAATTCATCTACCGCATAACCGCGAGCAAATGGCAGAGGTGCTAAACGTATCCCGTACAGCACTTAGCCGTGAGCTCGGTCGACTTCGCGATGAAGGCATTATCGATATTACAGGTCGCACGGTAACGTTAAAAGATATTGAAGGAATTGAAGAATTTGGTTTTAATAGTTTCTAACATGTAACCAAATCGTCGTTTCTAATAAATAATACAATTATTCTTTCTAACATATAATCAAACGAAAAAGGTCTCCCTAGATCATCTAGGGAGACCTTTTATAGTTTAATTATTTTCTTTGGTTATTAGAACCAATGAGATAAATCGAATTCTTCACCAATAGTTGCTTTCACATGAGCACGGCCTAAGTAAAGGCCAAGCAATGTTAAGCTGATTTTAGACATCGGCGTATGATCAAATACATCCGCTAAATCTAGTAGAACTGGAGAAATATCATCCATAATATCACGTGCTTCTTGACCTCTGAAAGCAGTCGGTTTACTCTTCATAAGCGCAATGAGATCACGTTGAACCATAGAATCAGAAATACGAGTTTGTCTAAAGAAACGAGGTGCTAAAGACTCGTCAACTAACGCCAATTTATAAAGATTGGAATTCAAGCTACGCACCACATAACGTGGATCAACGCCATGACCATCAGTAGCACGGAAGAGTTCCTCCTTGGAGAAGCCACGATAGTTGAACACAAATGGATAGGAATTGGATAACACTTGAGCTAATGTAATTGGTTCGCGTTCCTCTTGCGTACAGCGTAAGTAGTCTAGCTGACGATAGAAAGAGTTATTTTGAGGCAAATCAGAAATGAATGGCTCAATATATTTTTCTACATAATGTTGGAAGTGAATCAATCCATAGTTATTAGAGTTTCTAGAGTATTGTAACAATAATGTCAATGCCATAACTTGGAAATGACCTAGCGTTAAATGTGGCAATACGCGTAACGCATCAAAGGCTACAAGGTACGGTGTACTAGACTTAGGCGATTGTACTACATCTAGGAATGCACCTAACGCAGCGGATTTCATCCACTCTGTATTCGTAGCAGCATACGCCTTTTGCATACTCATTAATGCTTCTTGAATAACAATATTGTCTAAAAGTGCGTTAACTTCAGCTAACTTTGTAATATTAAGTGCTGCTAACGCATCTCTTGTAATAGATTCCACATAATGTTGTGTATCACCATGTAATACACCAAAAGCATGAACAAATGGTGCAATCGCTAACTCAACACATTTGTCTTCATGTGCCGCTTTAGCCCATTGCCCTGTAGGTACCTCTTCTTCAACCATACTAGCTGCCGCTAATTGTGCCTCTATTTCAGAAGCGTCAAACAAGCGCGTTTCATCCAATACAGATGGACCTTCTGCTGTTTGTACCTCATCGGCACCACCAATCATTTGCGTAACATCTATATTCTCAGCTTCATCAGCTTCTAAGGCTTCTACAGATTCGCCCATAGCAATCGTATCTTCTACGGAATTAGCACGATTACGAATTTCATCTGTTACTGCATCGAGAACAATGGTCTTATCCATCAATGGAGTAGCATTATGCTCAACATTTTGAAGTCTATTAGCTGAAACAGCGGACATTACAATAGTTTCATCCATACCAGATGTTTTTGGAGTAGATACTGCCTCCTCTTGGGAAACAGATTCTTGTTGAATCAATTCGCCAGAAACAGTGGAATCTTGAACAGGTTCCTGTTCTTCCAAGATTGGTTTACCAGACTCTGACTGAGTTGACTCTGCATGATGACCTAATGCTAATGAATATCCTGTAGAGGAATCTTCAACATGTAATTGATTACCATCTCGTCGATTATAGGATGTATCTTCATGATTCACCATAGATTCAGAAGTTTCGGAATCCTTATTGTCCTCCATAATGGAGGCCGTATATACATTGGTTCCACCTTCATGTGTAACCGTTACATCCCCTACCTTGGATTCATTAACGGACCTTTCTTTATGATGTTCACTTTCAGGCTTAGTAACAGATCTATCACGATGCTCATGTTTCGATTGGCTTTCACCATCATTACGATTAAAAACAGCGTAACAAATAGCAAAAAATCCGAGCGCCACAACGGCTAATACAAAATACGGTATTACGTTTGACATACTAACCCCCTACATCAACGCTTCATTATATGCAGCACGTTCACCACCAATGCTCTTAGGTCGAACACGACAAGCTGTTACATGGGCCCCACCAATTTCTTTAATACTGAGTCGCACTGGTACGGTAACATGTTTCATGTGCATGCCTATAAAAGTATCCCCAATATCGATACCAGCATCAGCTTTAATAAATTCAACCATCACTGGATCTTCAAAACGTTCATAAGCAGTAACAGCCATAGCTCCACCTGCATGACGTTGAGGCACTACATTAACCTCTTCCTCCCATGTTACCGCGCTACGTTCCATAACAAGCGCACGATTAATATGTTCGCAGCATTGAACCGCCAAATTAAGACCTTTAGCTTTAACAGCTTTATATATTTCATCAAATAAGACCTGAGCCACATCAATGTGGGAATCAGTGCCTATTTTCTTACCCATAACTTCGCTAGTGGAACAACCCACAACGAATAATTGACCTTCTCGAACCTTTGCCAAATCGAGTAATTCAGCCATCGCTGTGCGCACAGACTGACGAATAGTTTCTACAGAAGTCATGATATCGCCTCACTCACTTTGAATGTATAAATCTATATGTATATTATCACAAAATGGACAGAATCGGTAGACTTTACTCTACGCAATACTAGTGAACATTACATAAGACTATAGTAATTATAAAAGTAGTTTTATTTATTACTATCATACTAATAAACAATGTAATAATCATTAAATATATACATTACAGTGATACATATGGATTTTCTACAAATAAAAAGAGGCTTGCAAATGCAAGCCTCTTTTAATCACTCAACGGTGATATTAGATTTTTCTGTAAGGTTTTTGACCTTGTTCGTAGAAGTTGTTACCTTCAGTATCGCCAACTACGATGCAAGGGAAATCTTCAACTGTCAATTCAGCCAAAGCTTCTGGACCAAGTTCACCATAAGCAAGTACTTCGTATTTTTTGATGGATTTTGCAATCAATGCTGCAGCGCCACCAACTGCTGCGAAGTATGTGCAACCATTTTTCTTCATGGATTCAACTACTGCTGGTTTACGGGAACCTTTACCGATCATGCCTTTGATACCTTGATCAAGCATTGTTGGTGTGTAAGCGTCCATACGACCAGAAGTTGTAGGACCAGCGGAACCAATTGGGTCACCAGGTTTTGCAGGTGTTGGGCCAAGGTAGTAAACGAATTTGTTAGTCCAATCGATTGGTAATTTTTCACCGCGTGCTAAAGCTTCAGTCATAACTTTATGAGCAGCGTCACGAGCGGAGTAAATTTTGCCAGTGATAAGAACGCTATCACCAACTTTTAATTTACGGGAAAACTCTTCATTATATTCTTCAGTATTAATGCGAATTGTTTCAGCCATTGTAATTACCTCCTACCGATTAAAGTACTACGTGTTTATGACGAGCAGCATGACACATAATAGTAACAGCAACAGGAAGGCCGGCGATATGAGTTGCACCCCATTCGATGTTTACACCGATACAAGTTGTTGTGCCGCCCAATTGTGGACCGATACCAGTTTTGTTAACCATTTCCAAAATTTCTTCTTCCAATTTTGCATACTCAGGATCTTTGTGAGGAGTGCTAATATCGCGAAGCAAAGCTTTTTTGGACATAACAGCTGCTTGGTCCATAGTACCACCAATACCTACGCCAAGTACGATTGGAGGGCATGGGTTAGGGCCAGCATGTTTTACGATTTCAAGAACTGCATTTTTAACGCCTTCAACGCCATCTGCAGGTACCAACATAGCTACGTCAGATTTGTTTTCGGAACCGAAACCTTTAAGTTCTACGTTGATTTCTACTTTATCGCCAGGAACGATATCGATGTAAATGATTGCAGGTGTATTGTTTTGAGTGTTTTTACGGTTGAACAATGGTTCTGCTACAACGGATTTACGAAGGTAACCTTCTACATAGCCTTGAGCAACACCTTCATTGATAGCTTCTTTAAGATCGCCACCAACAAAATGTACGTCTTGACCTACTTCTAAGAATACCAATGTCATACCAGTATCTTGGCAGTATGGACGATCTTCAGCATCAGCAATTTCTGCATTTTTGATGATTTGATCGAGAACGATGCAACCAACTGGAGACTCTTCTGTTTCACGGCCTTTTTTCAAGCCTTCATAGATGTCTTTTGGCAAGTGGTAAGCTGCGTCCATACACATTTGACGGACTGTTTTTGTGATTTCAGATACTTGAATCTCGCGCAAGATAATCCCTCCTCAGGAACATAGTTGAATATTAATTCTAATTACCGTGAGATAACTTTTTTCTCTCAAGTATAATGAGATATATGTATCTCATATACATCGAGATTAACTCTATGCATCAATCGTAACACACAATATACAGGCTTTCAACGGCTCAACTATACAGTTTTCTCAATGCTTTTTCATATTTTGAGAATAATTTTCATGAATATTGTTGTATATATTTCGGCATGTCACCATCACTTTTTTACCGTTTCCCGCATCCCAAAAATCACTTCAGCGATGTGATAAAAGTCATAGTTAATCATAGGTTAAAAGTATTTTTATACTCTATATCACAATCGACTTTTAGAGGTAAGAATTAGGTTAAAAGCACCTTATAAATCCAGAGTATATCTAAGATGATGAATACACTTTTAAGCTACTTGATATTACTTTTCAAATAAAAGGTTTAAACTTTTTTACAATGCATATGTATACCGATTATATTCAATATACTTATATTGCTAACTCTTAAGAAAATATACATTATGAATCCCCTATAAATATAGGAATTATCTAAGTTTATTCATCTCTATAGATTATATTAATTTTAATGACTTACTTATCACTATTTTTGATAAGCTATTTTTTGTATAAAGTTATGTGTTTTAGTCATAATTAACGCTTTTTGATTTATAGTAATTTTAAAAAAAACGCTTGCTTTTATAATTAATCTAACATATAATAACAATCGTACCATTCCTCGATAGCTCAGTTGGTAGAGCAATCGGCTGTTAACCGATCGGTCGTAGGTTCGAGTCCTACTCGAGGAGCCATTCTGGCCCGTTGGTCAAGCGGTTAAGACACCGCCCTTTCACGGCGGTATCCCGGGTTCGATTCCCGGACGGGTCACCACATGGACGATTAGCTCAGCTGGGAGAGCGCCTGCCTTACAAGCAGGATGTCGGCAGTTCGATCCTGTCATCGTCCACCAGACCAAGAAGCAAGCATAAAGCTTGCTTCTTTTTTTTGTATATGTGATATAATAGTACCAGTTGTTTTGTTTGTAAATTTCAAAGAGTTTTATTAAGAGGAGGAACTATGTTTCGTAAATTCGGACGCTATAAACGTTCGCTACTTACAGTACTAGGTGTACTATTGGCATCTACACTTGCTACAGCAAGTGCGGCCACAATTAATATGAGTCAATTAACATCCAATAGGACTCAACCGGTTGTTATTAACTCTGTGCAATCCAATGTAGATACAACTACACCTACATTACAATCCGATAATAATGGTCAACCTATTTTGAAGGTTGCCAACACACCGGTTTCTACTCCAGTTGTAGGAACACCTGAAAAAGCGACGATCAACACATCTAATTCTAATTATGATGGTCATTTAGATAATTTCCCTAGTCGCAAAGTAACAATCGTAGTACCTGCCAAGTTGCGCAATGAAAATACAGCACAATTTGGTCGTTACATGACAGATCGTCTATCTAACACACTTAAATATCCGTACTACGATACAGCAATCGTAAGTACTAATACGCCAACAGCAGAAATTAGAGCTGTTGACCTTGCACAAATTGCATCTGCGCAGAACTCTGAAATTGTTATCATGCCTGTACCATTGCAAGATGTATACGTACAAATCAATGGTGTAAATAGCCCATACGCATATAACAATGATGATCGCGAAATGTACATTGCAGCAAAAGTTAATGCATTGTTATATTACTACGATGTGAATGATCAAGTTATTCACACTGTACGCAGTGGATTCAATCAAACAGATGATTCCTTAACAATGCCAACACATAAGGCTGTATGGAATAAAGTTATGACTGTATTACTTGATAAATTACCGTATAAACGCATTCCAACAGACCGTGACCGCTATCAAGCGCCTGGCATCAACTCTGAATCTCCAGTTGTACTTGACTTCCAAGTAGAACAACCTAGAAATACTGCTTACTCCTTAAAAGGTGTTAGTGTATTATAAGAGACAATAAAGAAGACCGTTAAGCAATTGCTTAACGGTCTTTTGGTATTCACCTATTAACGATACATAACTTAGTGAATCAAGCCGATTAATCTAAGTTGATGCTCTGTAAAACCAGCATTTCTTAAAAGTGCAGTAAATGAACTACGGAAGGAATCAGATAAATCGCTTACGTAATAAATTGAATCATCATCTTTTGCACTTGCTGTACTTGTATTAGTAGTCACAGCATATTTAGCATTATCAGCTTCATTTTGTTTAACCATGTTAGCTCTAAAAGCATCATTTGTAGGAGTTTCTACTGGTGGACGAACCGAGTCAGTATATTTATAACCATAAGATGCGTCTACATGTGTTCCTAGTGTAGATGCACCAAAACAGCATGCTAATACAGCAAAAGCAATGAAAGATTTTTTTGATACGTTCATTAGAAAACCTCCAAATTAACACAATAAGTCATTAAATTTAAATGACAAATTTTAGTATAAGCAGATGACCTTAATGTTAGATGAGTGTTTCCTATAAACAAAATGAAATTCTATAGAAAAAGGCTAGCCCTATGGCTAGCCTTTTACTTTATAGTTGTTTAGTTACATGCAAGCGCAATAATGCACGTTGCAATGCTGCTTCTGCGCGTTCTACATCGATATCTGGTGTAGGATTAGATAACCGGCCTTCTGCACGTTCTTTAGCTCGACGAGCACGTTCCACATCAATAGATGATGGATCTTGGCAATCTGGAGTTACAATACTCACCTTATTATGTTCAATTTCACAGAAGCCACCAAATACGGCAAGTTCACGAGATGTTCCATCTGGTTGATCTATGCGTAATGGCGCTAAATCTAATGCGATAATCATAGGTGCATGATTTGGCAAAACACCAAATTGACCATCGATGGCTTTGCCTACAAAGAATGTAGACTTGCCTTCAAAGACAATCGCATCAGGTGTGATGATCTGTAGGGACATAGGTTCCGCCATGGATTATTCCCCCTTCTCTTGCATTTCCTTTGCTTTTTGAACGGCTTCATCAATGGTACCAACCATGTAGAATGCACCTTCCGGTAAATCGTCATGTTTACCATCAAGGATTTCTCTAAAGCCTCTCAATGTTTCGGACAATGGTACGTATTTACCAGGAGAACCTGTAAACACTTCGGCTACGAAGAATGGTTGACTCAAGAAACGTTGAATCTTACGAGCACGAGATACAGTCAATTTATCTTCGTCAGACAATTCTTCCATACCAAGGATTGCGATAATATCTTGAAGATCGCGGTATTTTTGCAATACTTCTTGTACGCCACGAGCTACTGTATAATGTTCTTCGCCAAGTACATGTGGGTCCAAAATACGGCTTGTAGAATCAAGTGGATCTACGGCAGGATAAATACCAAGTTCCGCGATGGAACGAGACAATACTGTTGTTGCATCCAAGTGAGCAAATGTTGCTGCTGGAGCAGGGTCAGTCAAGTCATCGGCTGGTACATATACAGCTTGTACGGAAGTAATGGAACCTTCTTTTGTAGATGTAATACGTTCTTGTAATGCACCTACGTCATTAGCCAATGTAGGTTGGTAACCTACGGCAGATGGCATACGACCTAAGAGGGCAGATACTTCGGAACCCGCTTGAATAAAGCGGAAGATGTTATCGATAAACAAGAGCACGTCTTGTTTCTTCACATCACGGAAGTATTCAGCCATTGTAAGGCCTGTAAGACCTACGCGCATACGAGCCCCAGGTGGCTCATTCATTTGGCCATATACGAGGGCCGTTTTATTGATAACGCCGGATTCTTTCATTTCATTCCACAAGTCGTTACCTTCACGAGTACGTTCGCCTACGCCGGAGAATACGGAGTAACCACCGTGCTCTGTAGCAACATTGTGAATCAATTCCATGATTAATACGGTTTTACCTACGCCGGCACCACCGAAGAGGCCAATTTTACCACCTTTTACGTAAGGAGCGATAAGGTCAACAACCTTAATACCTGTTTCCAAGATTTGTGTATCTGGAGAAAGGTCATCAAATTTAGGTGCTGGACGATGAATAGGCCATTTTTCGTCAGCTACAACTGGAGCTGGATCATGGTCTACAGTTTCACCCAATACGTTAAAGATACGACCCAATACACCTTCACCTACAGGAACGGCAATTGCAGCACCAGTATCTTCAGCATCCATATTACGGGTCATACCGTCAGTAGAGCTCATTGCAACGCAACGTACAGTATCATCACCTAAGTGTTGCATAACCTCTACTACAATTTTTTGTCTATCATGTGCCTTATGATCATGGTAGATGTTGATGGCGTTGTAGATGCTTGGCAAATGACCAGCATCGAAGCGCACGTCTACAACTGGGCCAATGACCTGCACAACTTTACCAATATTATTACTCATCGACAGATGTCTCCTTATTTATTGCAAGGCATTAGCGCCACCAACGATTTCAGAAATTTCGTTTGTAATGCTAGATTGACGTAACTTGTTATATTCAAGCCCCAAGGAATCAATGAGTTCCCCTGCATTGTCTGTAGCAGATGTCATGGCTGTCATGCGAGCACCAAGTTCACTTGCTGCAGATTGCAACAATCCATTATAAACAGTAATTTCTAAATATTTTGGTAGCAACGCCTCCAAGACAGATACAGCGGAAGGCATAAAGTCATATTCTTCCCCTTTTACCTCATCTTGTGGTTGCTCTATTGGCAACAAGCGCTCAGCCTGTGCAATTTGCGTCATAGAATTTACAAAACGTGTATATATCATGATGACTTCGTCAACTTCATGACTTTCGTATAGTGAAAGTGCTTCATGCATAATGGCACGCGCATGTTCATAGGAAGGTTTATCAGAGAAGCCCGCATAGGACTTATCGATATGAATTCCTCTGGATTTCATGCTGTCTCTTGGCTTTTTACCAGCCGTGATAACACGATATGTATCGGAAGATTTGCCATGCAATTGCTCCATAGCAAATTTCAATACATTAGACGAGAATGCCCCTGCAAGGCCCTTATCAGCACCTATTACAACATAGCATGTGCGTTTTATAGGACGTACCTCTAGTAAAGGACTGCTAAAGCCTTCTAAATCACTATTAGACATATGACGCAAGATTTGCCCAATTTTTTCTGCGTAAGGACGTGTAGATTCCGCTTTTGTTTGTGCCCTACGAAGACGAGCTGAAGCAACCATCTTCATCGCTTTTGTAATTTGTTGCGTATTGGTAACACTTTTTATGCGTTTTCGCAAATCTTGTGCACTAGCCATACATTACGCCTCCTTATGAGACACTAATGTATGCGTAGAACCAAATGCTTCTACACATTCTGGGATTGCTTGCTTCAATAGATTTTCAGTATCTTCATCAATTTTCTTAGACGTTTCAATATTCGTGATAATTTCAGGATAGTTAGCTTTCACAAAACGTAAAAGTTCAGATTCAAATGATAATACATCAGCTACTTGAATATTAGCTAAGTATCCTTTTGTACCAGCGTAAAGATTGATAACCATTTCTGCTACGCTCATAGGTTCATATTGACCTTGTTTTAACATTTCAGTCAAACGTTCACCGCGGTCTAATTGTGCTTTAGTAGCCGCATCAAGATCAGAACCGAACTGTGCGAAGGCTGCCAATTCACGATATTGTGCAAGGTCCAAACGCAATTGGCCTGCTACTTGTTTCATCGCTTTAGTTTGTGCACTACCACCTACACGGGATACGGACAAACCTACGTCAACAGCTGGACGGATACCAGAGTAGAACATATCTGTCCCCAAGAAAATTTGACCATCAGTGATGGAGATTACGTTTGTTGGGATGTATGCAGATACGTCACCGGCTTGTGTTTCAATGATTGGCAACGCTGTAATAGAACCACCGCCAAGTTCTGGTGAAAGTTTAGCAGCACGTTCTAATAGGCGGCTGTGTAAGTAGAATACGTCGCCTGGATACGCTTCACGCCCTGGTGGACGGCGTAATAATAGAGACATAGCACGGTAAGCAGCTGCTTGCTTAGTTAAGTCATCATATACGCAAAGTACATGTTTGCCTTTGTACATGAAGTATTCACCCATAGCAACCCCTGCATACGGAGCAATGTATTGTAATGGAGCACCTGTAGAAGCACTAGCAGAAACGACGATTGTATAATCCAACGCACCTGTTTCTTCTAATTTTTGTACTACACGAGCTACGGTAGATTCTTTTTGACCAATAGCTACATAGATACAAATAACATCTTTACCTTTTTGGTTGATGATTGTATCAAGAGCGATTGCAGTTTTACCAGTACCACGGTCACCAATGATGAGCTCACGTTGGCCACGGCCAATTGGTACCATTGCATCAATGGCTTTCAAACCAGTTTGCAAAGGTTCATTTACGGATTGACGATCCGCAATACCAGGAGCTGGATGTTCTACAGGACGACGTTCTGTCGCTTGAATAGCACCCTTACCATCGATAGGCTGACCCAACGGATTTACTACACGACCAATAAGTGCATCACCTACTGGTACGTCCATAATTTTGCCAGTACGGCGTACTTGGTCACCTTCTTTAATCAAGAAGTCATCACCCAATAGTACGGCACCAACATTATCTAATTCTAAGTTCAAAACCAAGCCATATACGCCGTGTGGTAACTCTAACAACTCACCGGCCATGGCTCTTTCAAGACCATAAATATGGGCGATGCCATCCCCTACGTCGAGAACAGTACCCACGTCATCGACATTGAGGTCAACATCATAGTCCTGAATCTGCTGTTTGATTATAGCAGTGATTTCTTCAGGCTTCATTTTCATATATACCCATTCACCCCTATCTAATAGAGTTCGTTCTTAATAAAGATTTTTCTAATTCTTGCAAGCGACGAGATACAGAGCCATCAATGCGTTTATCCCCTACTTGAATGATAATACCACCCATAATGGAAGGATCTTGACGCACGGATAGAATAACATCTTTGCCCGTTACCTCTCGTAATTTAGCTTGTACAGATGCTTCTATATCAGCTGTGATTGGTTCTGCTACAGTGACAGTAGCTTCTAGAATACCACGAGCTTCGCGTGATTTCTTAATAAATGCCGCAATAGTCTGCTTTATATAGCGATCACGACCACGTTTAATCATCACATAAATAAAATGCAAAGCAACCTTATCGAGACTAGATTCAAAAATTTTACCAATCAGCTTAATCTTTGCATCTTCTGTAACAGTTGGATTTTCAAGGAATGAGCTTAATTCAGGTTGCTCATCCATTACAGATGCTACATAGCCTAATTGCTCCTCCATGAGATCCAACTTATTTTGTTCTTGAGCTAATTCAAACATAGCTGAACTGTATTTATCTGCTACAATTTCTATGCTCATCGTATCACAACCCTATCGTTTTACTATCAAGTTGACGAATAGCGTCTTCGATCAATTTCGTATTAGTTTCGCTGTTCATATCTTTAGCAACAACTTTACCAGCCATAGCTACAGATAAGGAAACAACTTCATTGCGCAAGCTGTTCATAGCACGATCACGTTCAATGGCAATATCTTGACGAGCACGATTTTTTTCTTGTTCAATTTGCTCGCGAGCTGTTGCTAATTGTTCACGTGTTGTATTTTCTGCTTCTTGAATTGCTTTTTCAACAATTTTTTGTGCCTCTACACGAGCATTAGAAATTTGAGCTGCATAATCAGCTTTAAATTCCTCTGCTTCTGCACGAGCTTTTTCTGCAGCTTCTAAGTCTTTAGCAATTCGTTCTTTACGTTCTGTCATCATAGCCAATAATGGTTTATATGCAAAACGAGCCAATAGCCAAACTAATATAAAAAAGTTCAACATTTGAGCAAGAATCGTTCCAAGGCTTAAGTCAACCAAGGTTATTCCTCCTCGTTATTATCTGAATAACAAAATAAATGCTACTACTACACCGATGATAGGCATCGCTTCGATCAAACCAATCGCTACGAACATTGTAGACATCAATTGACCACGTAATTCTGGTTGGCGTGTAATACCTTCGATTACTTTGCTAGATACAAGACCATCACCGATACCTGCACCAATGGCACCACAACCTACTGCGATTGCTGCTGCTAATGCGAATAAACCTTGAGCTTCCATAATATATCCTCCATATAAAATAATTAATGTTCCTCACTAAGAGCCATCCCCAAGTAGGAGGCAGTAAGAACTGTGAAAATAAAGGCTTGAATAATACCGATAAATAAACTAAAAGCAATCCAAACCCATGGTACAGGTACAAACCAAGGCAAGTTATACAATACTTCTAACAAAATTTCACCAGCTACGATATTGCCGAATAGACGGAAAGCAAGTGTAACTGGTTTTGCAATTTCCTCAAAAATATTAAGGATTAGCAAAGCCTTATAAGGTTGTACAAAATGATTGAAATAGGATAAGCCTTTAACTTTAATCCCCATAACCCATACCACTAATGTGCTACATAGAGCTAATGCAATTGTAGTATTAATATCGGATGTTGGTGATGTTAAAGCCTTAAACGTTGGCATTAAACCCAGTTCGTTCCCTACAAAAATAAATAAGAAAAACGTAAATAACAAGGAACTTACCATCGGCCAATGACGACCCAAGTTCGGAGCTAGCTGCCCCTCTAAGCCTTCTAATATAGCTTCCACTATATTTTGCAAGCCTACAGGCACCAATTTACGTCCTCGGGTGGCCGATACTGTTACCAGTATTACAATAGCCATAGTAACCCATGTAGCAATCAAGGTATCAATATTAAATGTTAACCCCAACCACTGCACGACCTCATGGTGTCCCGCATGTAATTCCACGTTCTCAACCCCTTCCATAGTCATAATAAAAACCTTATATATTTACAATTAATATAAATATATTATATATGTATCATCATACATCGTTATAGATATATAATCAACACTTACAAGGTAAACAATTCCAATTACTCATAATCACATTGTGTATAATGCATTATCGGTATACACCTATCATTCTTACTGCTACTTACGGGGTCAGAAATGCCGACTAAGCCACCAATACACCACATATAATGCCGGTTGTATGAGTGCAATACCTATAAACATGCTAACAGCTTCAACACCAGGTATTTTTAATCCTAAGACGACCAAAGAGCCTACTAACATAAGACGCCATATCATCTGCCTGCGAGCTTTACGTACGGCTTTATAAGGGTCTCCTGACACAATAGATTGTCCATGCAAAGCCAAGCTAAGCAAGTAGAGTACCATTATAAAAATGCCCCAAAGCCATCCCCATAGATACACTTCTAAGCCACATAAAACTTGTATTATACCGCCTAAAAAGGCAATAAAAAAACAAGTTAGTAGCACACGCACTATGAATTTAATATATTGATTCATATATACCTCACTACTTAACTTGTTTATATAACATATAAAAGCCTGTTATAGCTCCAATAAGACCAAATATAACCATACATAATGGTTCAGTTCTAAACCAACCATCTAGTATATATCCAATCCCAATAAAGCCACCTATACAGAAAACGAGTGTGAGCCCCGCCGATGTTGCCATGGCGAGGGCTTTCACAAGGTCCTTATCCATATTATTTACCAAAACGTTCAGGACGATTAGGATCGCCTAAAAATTCATGGCGCAACGCTTGGATGATGCGTTCAGATGCTTTGCCGTCACCATATGGGTTAACGGAATTAGACATCAATTTATAAGCCTCTGCATTGCTCAACAATTCATGAGCTGCTGCATGTACAGCGTCTTTGTCAGTACCTACAAGGCGCACAGTACCAGCTTCAACAGCTTCTGGGCGTTCTGTAGTATCACGCAATACGAGAACTGGTTTACCAAGAGCTGGTGCTTCCTCTTGAATCCCACCAGAATCAGTAAGAATCAAATAGGATTTAGCCATCAAATTAGCAAATGGTTCGTAATCAAGCGGGTCAATCAATGTAACACGTTCTACAGAACCGAGTTCTTCTTGTACAACTTGGCGAACCTTAGGATTCTTATGTACAGGGAAGACCACTTGAATATCTTTAAATTCATCAAGCAAATCACGAATAGCTTGGTATACATGGCGCATAGGCTCACCCAAGTTTTCACGGCGATGTGTCGTAACAAGCACTGTACGTTTTTCAGGATCTAATGCATTGATAGCAGCATCATCAAACACATAGTTTTCTTGTACTGTTGTATCAAGGGCATCAATAACCGTATTGCCTGTTACATACAAATGGTCTGCATTTATATTTTCTTTTTTTAGATTACTTTCAGAACTAGCTGTTGGTGCAAAATGATATGTCGCAATAGAACCAGTCAACTTGCGGTTCATCTCTTCTGGGAATGGAGAGTAAATATCACCAGTGCGAAGGCCTGCTTCTACATGGCCTACAGGAATTTCTTGATAGAAGGACGCCAAAGCACCTGCAAAGGTAGTTGTAGTATCACCATGTACAAGAACCACATCAGGTTTAGCTTCTTCTAATACATCTTTAAGGCCCATCAACGCACGGTTTGTTACATCGTACAATGTTTGACCTTGGCTCATAATATTCAAGTCGTAATCAGGGGTAATATTAAACAAGTTTAGTACTTGATCGAGCATATCGCGATGTTGTGCCGTAACGGTTACAATCGGTTCCATATCCGGTGCTGCTTCTAATGCTTTTACAAGAGGAGCCATCTTGATAGCCTCAGGTCTTGTACCAAAGATTGTCATAACTTTTAACATAGTTGCCTCCAACATAGTAGGATAGAAAAAATGGGGCGCCAAGCGCCCCACATGGTTATTTCTTATGGGAATCTTCAGATTCCTCTAAAGCTTTTGCCAATTCTTCACGATCAAAGGAAATAGTTTCATCTGAATCGCTGCGTTCAATTGTAGGACGTGGTAGTGGATGACCTGCCGCATCACTGTGAGTAATAACACCAAGGCGACGAGCCACATAAATACTACCTAAGAAGATAACGAGTACTAATGCGATACCAATCCAAGCATTGACCTCTGCTACGATGACGGATACGCCACCAAAGAGAGCCGTTACAGCATACATCATTAGCACCGCTTGTTTTTGAGATAAGCCCTGTGCTAACAAACGATGATGCACATGGCCTTTATCAGGCTTGAAAATCGGACGACCGCTGATTTTACGGCGCACGATAGCAAACAATGTATCGAGAATTGGTAAGCCTAGCACGATAGCTGGTACCACTAATGCAATAGTAGCCGCCGTTTTAACAGCCCCCATTACAGAAATAGCGGCTAATGTATAACCAAGGAGCATAGAGCCCGTATCACCCATGAAGATTTTCGCTGGGTTAAAGTTATACCGCAAGAACCCTACTGTTGCACCTGCTAGTGCCAATGAAATACAGGCAAGGTCTGTTTGACCAAGTTGTAATGTCATAGCACAAACAGCAATACAAGCAATAAAGGAAATGCCTGCTGCCAAGCCATCAAGTCCATCGATAAGGTTTACGATATTCGTAAAGCCTACAATCCAGAAAATAGTCAATGGAGCAGACCAATATTTAAGGTATACCACACCACCCCAAGGAAGGTTGATGAAGTCTACGCGAATATCGTAAGCTACCAAAATAGCTGCCGCTATGATTTGGCCCATCAACTTAGTCTTTGGCTCAATTTGTTTAATATCATCCCATATGCCGACAAGCACAAGGATAACGGTACCAAGCACAAAGCCAAATAGTTTATGGTCATGTGGGATAGATCCATTAAAGAGGACCGATCCTATATAACCGAGGAAGATTGCTAACCCACCAAGTCGTGGAATAGCACCATGATGTACCTTGCGGGCATCAGGTTTATCTATTGCCCCAACAGCAACGGCAAAGCGTTTCACCAAAGGGGTAAGTGCAAAGGTTATGACGAGCGCCAGAGCAAAGGCCCATACATAATCGAGCACATAATCACTCATAAGACACCTCCAACAACTGGGTTAAAACAATATTAGTTCGTTAAGCTACGAATAGGTGCAGGAATACGACCACCACGTGCGATGAACTCAGCTGCACTATATGGGCTTACTTCAATGATTGGAGCATAGCCTAACAAGCCACCAAACTCAACAACCTCACCTACTGTTTTACCAGGTACAGGAATTACACGAACCGCAGTTGTCTTATTATTAATCATACCAATAGCAGATTCATCAGCAATGATTGCAGAAATTGTATCTGCTGTTGTGTCACCAGGAATAGCAATCATGTCAAGGCCCACAGAACATACGCATGTCATAGCCTCTAATTTATCGAGGGATAAACTGCCACAAGATACAGCATCAATCATACCCGCATCTTCAGATACTGGAATAAATGCACCACTGAGACCGCCTACGTGAGAAGATGCCATAAGGCCACCTTTTTTCACTGCATCATTAAGCAATGCAAGTGCTGCTGTAGTACCGTGACAACCACAAGAGGATAAGCCCATTTCTTCAAGAACGTGAGCTACCGAGTCACCTACAGCTGGTGTTGGTGCCAAGGACAAGTCAATGATACCGAATGGTTTGCCAAGACGGCGAGATGCCTCTTGTGCTACCAATTGGCCTACACGAGTAATTTTGAAAGCAGTGCGTTTAATCGTTTCTGCTACAACGTCAAAGGATTGACCACGTACAGATTCTAGTGCGTGTTTTACAACGCCTGGACCAGATACGCCTACAGAAATAGCGCTATCCCCTTCAGTTACACCGAAGAAGGCACCGGCCATGAATGGATTATCCTCTACAGGATTACAGAAAATAACAAGCTTAGCACAACCAAGAGCATCATTATCCTTTGTAAGTTCTGCCGTTTTCTTAACGATGATACCCATGTCGCGAACTGCGTCCATGTTGATACCCGTTTTAGTAGAGCCCACACCTACAGAGCTACATACGATATCTGTAGTTGCCAGCGCTTCTGGGATGGAATCAATCAAAATGCGGTCAGCCCGTGTAGCACCTTTTGTTACAAGAGCAGAGAAACCGCCGATAAAGTTTACACCTACTGTTTTTGCAGCGCGATCCATCGCTTCTGCAATAGGAACATAGGATGTTAAATCACTACCACCAGCCACTAATGAGATCGGTGTTACAGAAATACGTTTGTTAATGATAGGAATACCAAACTCGCGCTCAATATCCTCACCAGTAGACACAAGGTGCTCTGCTTCTTTCGTAATACGATCATAAATGCGATCACACAACTCTTTACCAGAGCTAGATGCACATTCAAGCAAGCTAATACCCATTGTAATGGTACGTACGTCAAGCTTGTTATCATGAATCATCTGATTCGTTTCTAAAATATTGTCGATAGATAACATAGTGCCTCCTATCCTACACGGTGCATGCTTAAGAAAATATCAGCATGTTGTGCACGGATTTCAACACCAAGTTCTTTACCGAGTGCATTCAAAGCATCTTGAATAGATGTCAAATCTTTCACATCTTCAGACTTTGTTTCACACATCATAATCATATTGAAAACGCCATCAAGAATGGTTTGATTTATAGACATAATGTTTACGCCGTGGTTAGCAAGTACAGTACTAACCCCTGCAATGATACCAACGCGGTCAACGCCGACAACGGTAACAACTAATTTCATAACATCACCTTTTCTGAGCACTACAAACTATTTGCCCCATATAGGGTATTCAATAAACTATATTAATATATTATATCACATTTATTACTTTTCTACGGTGAAATCTTCATGAGTTTTCATGTAAAAATAGTATTTTACACTTCGTCGGATAATGCAGCCGTTACGATAGCCTCTCCTGCTGTCAATAACGCGACTAAACCTTTATCCCCTTTATAGCTTTCACCATAAATTTTATACAAATCCTCTGTACCGGACGGACGCGCTACAAACCAACCTGTTTCAGTTTCTACGCGAACCCCATCGATGGGCATATCCTTGTATAAGGATGTAGTGCGTATATTAGTAATAGCGTCTCCATCTACCTCTGTAGCTGTAATGGAACTTGCATTCAACTGTTTCAACTTAGCCTTTGCTGCCTTTGTACAAGCCGCATCAATGCGACCAAATCGTGGGTCACCACAACCTTCAACAATATTATTGTAGAGGCGATCAACAGTTGCGCCCATAACGGCATACATTTCCATTGCTAGAAGCGCCATTACCATGCCGTCTTTATCGGTAGTCCATACGGTGCCGTCCTTTTTAAGGAACGATGCGCCTGCAGATTCTTCACCGCCGATACCAATCTCACCATCAAATAATAAAGAGCTAAAATATTTAAAGCCTACCGGAACCTCATAAACCGGAATGTCTTTAACAGCCGCCCATTTATCAATCATAGTGGTACAAACAACGGTTTTACCTACCCCTTTATCTGTCCAACCACGGGTTGTAAACAAATAATCTGCAGCAACCGTAAGGAACGCATTAGGAGAAGCAAGTCCCTCTGCAGTAACGATACCGTAGCGATCATAATCAGGGTCATTACCAACAGCGAGATCATAATTGCCAATTTGTTTAGTTACATCCGCCATCGCATATTCAGAAGAACAATCCATACGCACCTTGCCATCATGGTCATAGGTCATAAAGCTAAAGGTTGGATCGTACTCATCATTGATAATATCCATATTAAGATTATATCGTTCTTTAATGGCCCGCCAATAACCAAGGCCACTACCACCTAATGCATTGACAAGAACTTTAGGCTTCGCACTTTGAATGGCCTCCATATTAATAATAGAGGATAATTCTTCCACATATAAGCCCTTATAGTCATACGGAACTTGTTGATCTGGTTCAATATTATCAATACTAATGCGTTTGAACCCTTCTAATCCACAATAAGCACGAACGTACTCATTGGCGCGGGTTTCAATCCATTTTGTAATCAACGTATCTGCAGGGCCACCGTTGGTAGCATTATACTTAATGCCCCCATTATCTGGAGGATTGTGAGATGGTGTAATAACGATACCATCTGCTTTTTTATCGTTACTTTCATTATATCGAATGATTGCACGAGACACAGATGGCGTTGGAACAAAGTCCATATCCGCATCAACCATGGCAGTCACACCATTACCAGCAAGTACCTCAAGCACTGTTACTAATGCAGGCTGAGATAAAGCATGTGTATCTTGGCCCACAAAAATGGGTCCTGTCGCACCAAATTGACCACGACCATCACAGATTGCCTGTGTAATAGCCGCTACGTGTAAATCCGTAAAGGTACCATTTAAAGAGGTACCACGGTGGCCTGATGTACCAAAGGATACGAGTTGTGTCGGATCAGTTACATCTGGCGCATTGTCAAAATAGGCATCTACCAGAGTTTGTACATCTATAATATCTTGTTCTTGTACAGGCGTACCTGCTAATTTATGAGCCATAGGAACCTCCTAATCTCAAATGTATATGTCATTCATAAAATGTTATATTTACACATAATTAATATGAGATGACTAATGCTTACATTTTGAATTTTACTTTTCTGATTTTACATTTTGCTTTACTTAGCGATTATGTACAGTCTGTGTATTATCCTCTTGTGTGGTACTCTTATCTTTTAACTGTTCACACACTTCAGTAGGAATAATCGGTTGCGTAAAGCCTTGCCCAATGACCTCTTGCGCATCAGTTATCAAGATAAATACATTTGGATCCGCCTCTTGAATAACCTCTTTCAATTTATTTACTTGCAAAAGATTAACGGCTACCATAACGATTTGCTTCGGTGTCCGTGTATAAGCACCAATACCATTAATGATAGTTGCTCCACGACCAACCTTATTGATGATACATTCACACACCTCATCAGTACGATAGGTAATGATGAAAGCAACCTTCCGCTGATTAAAGCCGATAACCACCTTATTCGTGATGATGGTATACACATAGACACTAATAAGCGTAACCGCAACCGCTTCAAGGCCAACAACACCAATGGCGGCCACAAGAATAGCACAGTTGATGGCACTATTAATGGACCCCATTTGAAGTCCATAATACTTGCGTACAATAAGAGCAATCGGATCAAGACCGCCCGTGTTACCACCGACGCGGTACACAATGCCAAGGCCTACACCAGTAGTAATACCAGCCATCATGGAACTCAATAAAGGATCCTTAATAATCATGTCATATTGCAAGAAGTTAAATAAATCAACCATCCAAGACAGCATCAATGTGCCATACAAGGTTTTGATAACAACACGGGTGCCTAGCCACTTCCAAGCAGCCCAGAATATAGGAATATTTAAAATCATATTCCAAGAACCAACGGATAAGCCCGTTAAATAATACAAAATCAAGCCTACCCCACTAATACCAGTACTCACCAATTTGTGTGGCAATACAAAGGCATCAAGGCCGGCACCAAATATGGCACATCCAAGAATGACCATAAGGCTTTCATAGATAACACTTTTATACTTAGCGAACATAGCTTCCTCCAAATTGCCATTTCACTATAAATATTCTATAATGAACTAACTAAAACATACGCTATTTACAATACATTTAGTAATAAAACAATATGCGTATACAAATTCATCATAAACCACTTAATGGTTATTTTCAATCACTTTATAAGAGTATAAAATAAACATATAAATTGCATATATTCTGTATGTTACAAACGAGGCTATCATGAGTAAAAGTTTTGAGCAACTCGGTTGCAGTAAAATCAATATTGGACTTGCCATTACGGGCAAGCGTGAAGACGGATATCACGATATCGACTCTATCTTCCAATCCATTCGCCTTAGCGACTCCATTTATTTTGCGAAGCATCATTCCGTAGTTTTCTCCGGTGGCGCTCCAGAATTACCTGAGTATATGCAAAAATTAGTTACTTATGGTGAAGAAAATCTTGCCCTCAAAGCATTACGAGCAGTCCAAGAATATACCGGCTGCAAAGCAGGAGCTGCCATTCACCTATTAAAACGGGTACCTATTCAAGCCGGTCTTGGCGGTGGTAGTGCTGATGCGGCTGCTATGTTAGTAGGTCTCAATCGATTCTGGGACTTACGACTCACCCAAGAGGAACTTTTACAAATCGGTGCTACTCTTGGATCCGATGTGCCATTCCTATTGCAAGGTGGTACAGCACGTGGCACAGGGCGTGGCGAAATATTAACGTACGGAAAATCCCCTGCGCCACATTGGCTATTGCTAGTGAAGCCTAAGGTTTCTGTATCTACAGGGGCTGCTTATGGACGCTTCAATGGTAAATCAGTGGCAACAAAGCAAACCATAGATGCCGTCCACAATCACTTAGAAAACAATGACTTAAAATCTGCTTTCCTTGCTAGTGCTAATACATTTGAAGAACTACTCTTCCCTGACCACGAAGAACTTGTCATTTGTAAAGAATTCTTCACTAGTCGTGAATATCCAACGATTATGACCGGTAGTGGTCCTACAATGGTGGTATTGCTGGATAAACCAATGGAAGCATTACAACTGCAAGAAGAGATCAAAGCAGCAGGCCATGATTGGCTATCGCTCATTACAAAAACATGTACACAGGAGGACTTACCATGACAAAACGGTTACAACCAATACGCTTAGATGCGTATAAACCTCTACGCGAAGTCGTAAGTGAAACATTACGTCAAGCCATTCAAGACGGCGTGTTAAAACCAGGCGAACGCCTTATGGAAATTCCTCTAGCTGAAGAACTCGGTGTGAGCCGTACACCAATTCGCGAAGCCATTCGTAAGCTTGAGCTCGAAGGTTTTGTTGTCATGGTTCCTCGCCGTGGTACATATGTAGCCAATATATCGTTAAAGGATATTACTCAAGTATTTGAAATTCGGTCTGCCCTAGAAGAACTCGCAGCAGGCCTTGCTGCCGAACGCATAACCGAAGAGGAAATCGAAACACTAGAACGAATGCTCGTAGCGATCGGCGACCATATGGAGAATAAAGATATGGAGTCCGTCGTAACAGCAGACGTAGAATTCCATGAAGTACTATATCGTGCATCTCGTAACGAACGTTTAGCAGATATCGTACACAACTTGCGGGAGCAAACCTATCGATTCCGTAGCTTCTCTATGAATCAACCGGGCCGACTAAGAAAGACATGGGAAGAGCACCGTCAATTGGTGGAGGCCATTGCTTCACATAATGCTACTCAAGCTCGTAAGTTGGCAAGAATTCACATGGAACATTCCGAACAAACCTTATTACAAGGCATGGAGGAATCACCGGAATTCACTAAAGCTTAAAGAAACATCTTAGTTGCTATACAATAATAAACTATTAATAAAATCCTTCACTCTTGTGAGGGATTTTGTTTTACATAGTCTATAGAAATTGATACAATATTATTAATAATTATAAGAATTCTTTTTATGAGAAAGGAGCGTTTTTATGGAAGCAATGCTCAATGATGCTATTTCTACCATTAATGGCTATTTATGGAGTTATTTCATCATCTTTATCCTCATCGGCGCAGGTCTCTTCTTTACGATGACAACGAATTTTGTACAAATTCGTATGATCAAAGAAATGGTTCGCCTCGTAATCAATGGTGCAGGTAGTTCTACAGAAAAAAATCATGTATCCTCATTCCAAGCATTCTGTGTTAGTACCGCATCTCGTGTAGGTGTTGGTAATATCGCAGGTATTGCGATTGCTGTTGTACTCGGTGGTCCTGGTGCTATTTTCTGGATGTGGGTTATCGCTCTTATTGGTGCTGCTACAGGTTTCATCGAATCTACATTAGCACAAATCTACAAAGAACCTGTTGCTAAAGGCGGCTTTTACGGCGGCCCAGCATACTATATTCGCTATGGCTTAAACAACAAAGCATTATCTGTTTTATTTGCAATTTTGATCAGTATTACATACGGTTGGATTTACAACTCTGTACAAGCTAATACATTAGCTGCATCTCTTCAAGTATTCAACTTTGATGTATCCTATACAGGCGCTGTAGTAGCAATACTTCTTGGCCTCATTATTTTTGGTGGTATTCATCGCGTTGCAAAAGCATCTGAAATCATCGTTCCTATCATGGCGGTTTTATATATTGCTACTGCATTATTCGTAGTCATTATGAATATCACTCAATTCCCACATGTAATCTATACTATTATCTCCTCTGCTTTTGAACCAGTAGCAGCAGGTGGTGGCTTATTAGGTGCTACTGTAATGAATGGTATTAAACGTGGTCTATTCTCCAACGAAGCCGGTGAAGGTTCTGTGCCTAATGCAGCGGCTACTGCGGCTGTTAACCATCCTGTTGAACAAGGTCTTGTACAAGCATTTGGTGTATTCCTTGATACTTTCATCATTTGTACAGCTTCAGCATTCATTGTACTCATGGTTGGCGACTATAGCACAACAGGTTTAACTGGTGTTGCTCTAGTACAACATAATCTAGAACAACAACTTGGTTCTTGGGCTCCAACAGCGGTAGCAATCTTTATCGTAATGTTCTCCTTCAGTTCCTTAATTGGTAACTATTACTACGGCGAAATTAATATTAGCCACTTAACAGAAAAGAAATTCTATCTTCATTTATTCCGTATTGGTGTAATAATCATGACATTCGTAGGCTCTATTGCCTCCCTTGATCTAGTATGGAATTTAGCCGATTTATTCATGGCCTTCTTAGTATTAACTAATATTAGTTCCATCGTACGTATGGGACGTACTGCAGGTCTTGCTCTTGATGACTATATCAAACAACGCAAGGCAGGCATCGAAACACCTGTATTTAACCGTTCTGTTCTTAATCATTCATACGGTATCGTATGGTGGGGTGACGGTCAAACTACAGACTCTTCTGTACCTCCTACTCCAGTGGAAGATACAATGGAAAAATAAAATATATTCTCTTATGAGACCGGTGAAAGTATCTTTCATCGGTCTCTTTTTATTTTTTGTAAAAGTATCCATTTATAGTGTAAAAACTACGATTTACCTCTAACTCCAGGAGTGACTATAATCACAGTAAATATCTATATTCTATACACTTTTCAAGCATTAAAAACTATAGAATATAGTTATAAAATTATAAAGGGTATTATGTATACAACGTCGAATACTACAGTATGTCTAAAATTAGCAAAACTTAATTTACTCTTATATACAGGAGGTTATTATGAGTGGTTATAATCCTTATGAAAACATGCTAAATACGTTAGATGTAGCAGCAGAAAAGCTCGGTTATTCTCGTAGTGAGTACGAAGTATTACGTCATCCTGAACGAGAACTAAAAGTAGCTGTACCTCTTCAACTAGACAATGGTGAAGTTCGCGTATATGAAGGTTACCGTTGCCAACACTCCACATTACGTGGTAGCGCTAAAGGTGGTCTTCGCTTCCATCCTGACTCCGACGAAAACGAAGTTCGTGCATTGGCAGCTTGGATGACTATTAAAAATGCTATCGCTAATATTCCTTATGGCGGTGGTAAAGGCGGTATCAAGGTTGATCCTAAAACATTGAACCCTCGCGAATTAGAACGCTTGACTCGTAACTTTGTACGTCGTATTGCTCCTATCATTGGCGTAAATACTGACGTGCCTGCACCAGACGTAAATACAAACGCCCAAATCATGAGCTGGATTGCTGATGAATACAGCACATTAAAAGGCGAATGGAGCCCTGGTATCGTTACTGGTAAACCTATTGAAGTAGGCGGATCCTTAGGTCGTAATGAAGCAACTGGTCGCGGCTGTCTCATCGCATTACAAAGTTACTTAGCTAAGAAAAACTTAGACATTAAAAACCTTACTGTAGCAGTTCAAGGCTTCGGTAACGTAGGTTCCGTAGGTGCTCGTCTCATTGCGCAAGCAGGCGCTAAAGTTGTTGCTATCGGCGACGTAAGCGTTAACATCTACAATCCTAACGGTATTGATGTGGAAAAAGCATACGAATATGCTAACTCCCATGGTCGTTCCCTTGAAGGTTACAGCGAGCCAGGTATGACTACAATTGGTGCGCAAGAATTATTGGCTCAACCAGTTGATGTATTGTACATGGCAGCTCTTGAAAACCAATTGAACAAAGACAACATGGAAAACATCCAAGCTAAAATCATCTTGGAAGGTGCTAATGGCCCTACTACTAATGATGCAGACAAATACTTCTATGAAAAAGGTATCGACATCATTCCTGACGTTCTTGCAAACGGCGGCGGCGTAGTTGTATCCTACTATGAATGGGTACAAAACAAAGCAAGCTTCTACTGGACTGAAGAAGAAGTTAATGAACGCTTAACTAAAAATATGCAAAATAGTTTTGAAGCAGTTTGGGAAATGCAACATAAATACAATGTACCACCTCGTCAAGCAGCGTACATGGTTGCCCTTGAACGCCTCGTAGTAGAAACTAAATGGCGCGGCTACAACTGCTAATACTTTCAACCTCCATAACATTTAGCCATAAAAAAGGCGTAAGCTCATATCGAGCTTACGCCTTTTTGTTTCACTATAATTTTTTTATTTGAAAGCACCTAATAAAGCAGCCATGCTAGGACGGCTGATCAATGCTTTCACCAAAACAGAGCCAAGCACTGCTGGAATTGTTTGACCTACGATGAGGTTCAATACCAATGGCCAGTATGGAAGGCCAAGTAATGGGCTGAGCCATAACGGTACACATAATGCTGGAACAAAGATAATAGGCAAAATTGCCCACCAAGCACTAAGGCCAAGCTTACGCATACCTACGATTATACCTGTTGTTAAGATGCCAACACCAAAGCCACCTACCATATCGAGGATACCGAGACCACCGAATAGGAAATTAGAAATGAGGTTACCAATCCCCATTGGAATTACCAAAAACGGAAAGGCATAAGCAAGTGCATATAATGATGTTGCTATACGAATTTGATACGCTCCGAAAGAAACGCTTTGCGTTAAATATAGTACGACGATGTACAATGCCACAACCATGGCAGAAATAGTCAATTTACGTGTAGTAATCATAACACTCACCTCCTCAAAATAAAAAAGCATGGCAAAACTACCATGCTATAAATGCTTATGAATTTCCGTAGTTTTGTTTAGAGACAGGATGGTTTCAAACTGTCTTATTTAGTTGTCGCCTTTAGGCAGTTCTAATATTAACATATATCTAATATTTTCGCAATCAATTTGGTTGTAGGCGGACTTATATGTAAATCTACTATTAGTGTTAAGTTGGTAAGGACGGGGTGTCAGGAGATACCTTTCCTCATCGCTCCACTGGCTATACGGTCATCGGCCTAGGGCCTCGACCTGCCAAAGTCGCTCTTTGAAAAGGTATCTCCTGCCACTGCGAATTTAGCAAATCAACGTTACGTATATTAGTAATTCTAAAGGCCGCTTTAACTTAGCATCCCCCAAATGATAAATAATACGAAGTATATTACTCATCAAAGCGCCTCAACTAGTCTAAGCCAGTTGAGGAGAGTTAGCGACGTAGAAGTCCGCCTCAAGGCAAACATGGTATCTTATCTACTAGTTTATATGCAAAGTAATCACCTAAATGGCGGCTACTAATATAATCCAGTTTTGGTGGGTGTAGAGAAGTTCTATTATTGTGCTGGGTCTTCGACGCCGTTGGCGCGGAATGCTTCGGCTCTATCGATACAGGTGCCGCAGTGTCCGCATGGTTTGTCGTCGCCTTCGTAGCAGGACCATGTTAGGTGGTATGGTACGCCGAGTCGTAGGCCTTCTTTTACGACGTCTGCTTTGTTATGGTTGATGAATGGTGCTTCTAAGGAGCATTCTTTGCCGGATCCTTCGAAGATAGCATCGCCCATAGATTTATAGAAGTGTTCTGTACAGTCTGGGTATGCGTTACCAGCCGCATCATCGCTATGGGCACCGTAGTAGATATAGCCACAGTCTAGAGATAAGGCTAAGGAAGCCGCCGCAGATAGGAAAAGACCATTTCTAAATGGCACATAGGTGCTAACCGTACCTTCCCCTTCTGCTTCTTGTTGTTCCTTGTATGAACCTTGAGGTATTTCCTCTGTGGATTGGGTCAATAAAGAGCAATTGCTGAAAGCAAACAATTTAGTGACATCCATCGTTTTACCTTCAACTCCATAATAAGCGAGAATAGATGCAGCAGCCTCTAGTTCTTTACTATGTTTTTGACCATATTGAATGGATAACGGCACTATATTGTCTTTACCAAATCTTTCAATAGCTAGCGCTAAACATGTAGTACTATCTACCCCACCGCTGAATAAGACAACAGCCTTTTGTTTTTGAGCCATAAGGTCTCCTTTCACCTATTATAACAGCCCCATCCTAAGATGAGGCTGTAGATTATACTTTCAATATATTATAAATCGATATCTAATTCTACTGGGCAGTGATCAGAGCCAAAGATTTGTTGGTGAATTTTAGCTTCTTGAATTTTGTCGTCAAGACGTTTAGAGGTGATGAAATAGTCAATTCTCCATCCTGTATTCCTCTCACGAGCTTTGCCCATGTAGGACCACCAGCTGTATTCTTCAATAGCATCTGGATAAAGATGACGGAATGTGTCTGTAAAACCAGCACCTAACAGTTCTGTCATTTTAGCCCGTTCTTCGTCGGAGAAGCCTGCATTTTTACGGTTTGTCTTAGGATTTTTAAGGTCGATTTCTTGGTGAGCTACGTTAAGGTCACCACATAGAATGACTGGTTTTTTCTTATCTAATTCAAGCAAATAGTTACGGAATGCATCTTCCCAAGTCATACGGTACTCAAGACGAGCCAATTCACGTTGGCTATTTGGCGTATAGCAGCATACTAAATAGAAATTATCATATTCAGCAGTAATAACACGGCCCTCTTGATCATGTTCTTCAATGCCAATACCGTTAGTTACGGACAACGGTTTAATACGCGTGAATACAGCCGTACCACTATAGCCTTTTTTCACAGCGCTATTCCAGTATTGCTCATAGCCTGGCAATTCCAAAGAAATTTGATCAGGTTGCAATTTTGTTTCTTGTAAACAGAAAATATCCGCATCTAGTTCGTTAAAGGATTCCATAAATCCTTTTGTTACAGCGGCACGAAGGCCGTTTACATTCCAAGAAATTAATTTCACTGCTTACTCCTTATTCTAATAGTGCTTTTACATACTAATATAATTTGTGAAAGCCTCTATTTCAACATTTTCCTTATATTTCAAAAATATTCTTATTTATACTAGCAATTATAGTATGTTATACAGTTCAGCCAGAAAGTTGTACATTACTATTGTTTGTGTTTCTTTGCATGTCTTGCTTCCGCACGAGCCTTTCGAGCGTTTTCGTTTGCTTTAAGATCACTTTCACGTTTTTCACGGAAATAATTAGCTATGGAAGATAAAACAAGAATTACCAACACCGTAACATTAAACATGCCGGGCCCGAAGGTATAGATGTGATAACACAAATAACCAAACGCAACAAGGGTTAGTAGATGTTTTAATATTTTCATTTGCCCTCCTGTATTATCGTAATGTTTCTACACCAGTCTTAAGTGGGAAACCGTCATAGGTTACCCAATCACTAGAGCTACCAACATATAAAGCCGATTCAAGCCCTACTTCGCTCATAGTTAACAGCGCATTACAAGCGGTTACCCCTGAGCCACAGTAAGTCACAACAGGTCTATTTTGGTAGATTTCATTATAGTACTCGGCTTCTAAATCTTTTACAGACTTAGGCCCATCTACGGTATAACCACTTTCATAAAAATGATTAACAGCACCAGGAATGTGACCAGTCATGCCATCCATCGTATCTACTTGAGACCCATCGTAGCGGAACGGCGCACGAGCATCAATGATAACATGATCGCCGCTTTCACTAGCCTTGAGAACCTCATCTCGACTCATAACCATGTGAGTTTGCAATTCATAATTAAAAACTGTTGGTTCTGTAGGTAATGGAGTAGGATCCTTAGTAAGAACATGACCTTCTTTAACCCAACGTTCAATACCTCCCGACAATACGCGCACATCAGATAACCCCATATAGCGCAACGTCCACCAAAGGCGGCCCGCCAAGAAAAGCCAAGAGTCGTATACGACAACCTTGGAATCACGAGTGATACCATAAGACTCGAACGTATGAGCCAACTGCTCCATATCTGGCAACGGATGACGACCACCATGCTCGCCCAAAGGACCTGTTAAATCCTTATCCAAATCCACCGGGTAAGACCCTTTAATATGGCCTTTTTTATAATCTTGATAACCTCGAGCATCTAAAATAATGACCTCGTCGAGACAAGCTAATAATTCTTTAGGAGTGATAAAATTTGACATATTGTACTCCTTTCATTGATTATATCGAAAAATACAAATTTGATAATATTATTATATACCGATATGTAGCTATGGACAATGAATATCAAAATATAATTTAAACAATACGCTAATATGTTCTAATAGCTCTTTCACATCACAAATATCCTATCCATACAAATAAAAGGTATGCCTATATTACATTATAGGCATACCCATATATAACTTGATGTATTTTAATTATAAAAGAAAAGAATTTCCACAGTGTAATTAAAAGTTAACTTTATAATATTGTTTAAATGCCTTTACTGAGATAATATATCCACTTGAAGTTGCATCAACTTTACTTTTTCCAGCCGCCTTAATTGGATTTCCAGAGTATATCTCCTTCCCATTAAAGTCATAAATAGCACTAACTTTAAGGCTATTTACAATTCCCGAATCTTTTAACTTTGATTTTTTTACTGTAGACTTAACCTTTTCTGAATTATACGGCATTTTTGCTAAGTTATTCCTTTTTATTATGCCTTCTATGGACTTATTATAATCATAATCGGCTATAACATTGCCTTCACCAATATACTTATCTTTCTTATCAACTGTATATACCTTAAATTTTAAAGTATATTTTGGAGGGTTATAAAGTGTACTTTGTATAGAGTTTAAATCGAGATACACATCAACACTACTGCTATGCCGCTCACGCCAAAACTGTGGTGAATTTTGTAATTCACCTAAAGAAATAGCAAAGCTTGCACTAGAAATACATACAAAAGCAACAATCAAAGTAAACAATCTAGTTAGACGTAACAACATAAATTATCCTCTCTCAACACTAAAGAAAAGGAGCTCTAATCTAGAGCTCCTTTATTAGATAGCATCAATCTTTTGAAGCTCCTCACATAACAAAACTAGAGTTTATACTAACACTAATAATTATAAACGTTTAGAGATCGCATCTACTGCATCAATATCAGCAGGTAACCAATCTACTGAGTATAAATTCTCTTTTGAAAGCCATTTTGCCGCTTCATGTTCTAATAGAGTAATATCAGAGTCATTTACTAAAGAACATAAATAACAATGCATTGTTAAATCAAACTTCTCATACCCTGTATATTCAATAGTAATAATATGTTCCAGAACGGTAATCTCGGCTTCTAGTTCTTCATGTATTTCTCTTTTGAGTGCTACCTCGTGAGCTTCGCCAGGCTCAACCTTACCACCTGGAAACTCCCAACCATCTTTTAGATCACCATAACCACGTTGAGTAGCTAATATAGTATTATCTTTTTTGATAATTGCTGCTACAACTTCAATATGTTTTCGTTCTTCACTCATATATCCTTACCCATTAATAATATAATCATAAATATCATCCCGTACAGGCACTTCAAGTTGATACTCTAGCTCTACTGCCATAGTACCATTTGCCATAAAGATTTCTTTAGCTCGTTCTCGTCCTGTAGAATGAATAGGACCTAAATAGTAAAACTCTTTAGACTCTTCATCATCCTTATTCTTTCTCATAAATAAGTGCATAGAAACACCTAAGGCATCAGCATTAAATGCAGTCTGCACATCATCAGAAGAAAATGATCGTTTATTTTTAGAAATAGCTTTCAATAATCCTGGATTTTCAAATCTATCTTCATACTTAATAGTATCTTGAATATCATCTGCTTTATGATAATTGATGAATACAGGATATGTCTTTGTTTCCTTATGGAATTTATATCCCCCAATATTCAATGGCACTTCATTTTGAGGCCATTCTAATAATTGGCACACTTGTTCATAGGTATACTTTTCATATAAAGCAAAAGGAGTATTCGGATAAATCTTACCTTTATATTTATTATCAAACTGTTTCAAACCATAGTTAACAAGTTCTTGCACTTGCTCTTTAAAGTTACTATTTTCTAATGCATCTTTAAATGCTTGAGATATTCCATAACGACCATTAGATAATTCAATAAATACACTATCTTCAAATGTTTTTTGTGCCGCTTTCACACCGAATTGATTTGTCATAACATTAATGAGATTAATTCGCCCATGCTCAGATAATTCTACATTATATGTATTTAAAAGCTCATTAGATACATATGTAATAACATCCTGCTTTTCTTCTAATAATGCTTGTAATACTAATAGCTCTCGTACACGTATTCCTGTTGTTAGTTTTTGAGATATAAAATGTAACATCCGTTCCTGAATAGGTGTAAATGATACATCATAGTCTTTATCTTTAATTTTTATCAAGAAATTATGATAAGACTTAAATTTATTGAAAATCCGACTAATATCAATAGATCCATGCTCTGCAAAATCAGAAATTCTAGGAATACGGCCTAATTTAAAGCGCAAATTAAAATAGGCTTCTTTTATTAATTTCATATCAGAAAACTTTGCTGTATCAATAGATTCATAAATACGTTGTTTCGCAATTTTATCAAAATGTACTGTTGAGCTACCAGGGATAATACGATTACCTGCTTGTACATATCGACGCAATGTATCTTTGTTATAACTTCTATCACCAGATAGTGCCAAGGGAATCATAAAGTTATTTGTATAGTTTCCAATAAAATCAAGGATAACTACATATTCCTTATCTTCAAACTTACGAAGTCCACGCCCTAACTGTTGAATAAAAATTATTGGGCTTTCAGTTTGACGTAACATAATAACTTGATTGATTTCAGGTATATCAACGCCTTCATTAAATATATCTACAGTAAAGATATAATCTAACTGCTCATCAAGTCTACCTTGATACTCCCCAGTTCCTGTTAATCGAGCGATCGTTTTCTCTCTAATTTCTTGGCTATCCTCACCCGTCAAGCGTACCGTGCGATAAATTCCCCGCTCATTAAAAGCGTCAGATAAAGCCTTTGCTTCAACGCGATTACTGCAGAATACCAGGCCTTTTACTCGACTACCACTATGTCCAAAGTAGCGAATCTTTTCAATAATTTTATCTACACGCTCCTTTGTTGATAAATTAGAAAAAGTAACCTCCATATCACCAATCGGTTCGTCTGTATCAACCCATAAGTCACTAATACCAAAATAGTGGAATGGACACAATAAATCTTCCTCTAGAGCCTGTTGTAATCGAATTTCATAAATAATATTATGATCAAAGAGCTCATATAAATCATAACCATCAGTCCGCTCCGGACTTGCAGTCATACCTAATAGAAACTGTGGTTTAAAATAGTCGATAATACGTTGATAACTTTCAGAGCCTGCACGATGTACTTCGTCAATAATAATACAATCAAAAGTTTTTGGATCGTATTGTTTCATTACATCATAACGCCCCATCATTTGCATTGTAGAAAATACATGGGTAGCATCATATTTTTTAACATTACCAGATACTAACCCAAACGTTATAGATGGATCATTATAAACCCGTGAAAAACTTGCCATTGCTTGTTTTGCTATTTGTTCTCGATGCACTATAAATAATATTCTTTTCGGATTCATTTCGCGCATCGCAAAAGCCGCTGCATAGGTTTTCCCCGTCCCCGTAGCAGAAATTAGAAGTCCTCGTTTAGCATGATTCGCTCTTAATTCATTAAAGTTGGCAATAAACTGCTGTTGCATCATATTAGGTTCTAAGGCCGGTAAATCTACCTTCTTAAATTGTTCCGCTACAGACCTTTGTGAAAAACGCTCTGGACGAACCCATCTAGGCTTATACCAAGGTATAAACTCTTCATAAGGAATGGCAAATTTTGAATTCCAATACAGTTCAAATTCCTCATTAATCTCTCGAGCATAAGTATCGCTACCATGTACTTCAGAACGGGTATTCCACTCTCTATTGCTCTTTAGCGCATTAATAGTTAAATTAGAACTACCTATTATAATTTGATAGGATTCATCTTTCCTAAAAATATATCCCTTTGTGTGAAAACCATGTCCACTACCTTGAGTAGTACAATATACCTTCAAATCAATATTCTTTAGATTACCTAAATCTTCTAGAACTTGTGGACTATTAAAACCAAGATAATCTGTTGTTAATATGCGACCATGTACGCCTCGATTTTCTAACTCTTTAAGTATTGGCTTTAATGTTAGTAATCCTTCTGGTGTTATAAATGCTACAGATATTAAAAACTCATCACAATTACGCAAGCCATCTTCTATAGCAGATAGCACATTGCGCCCTTCCCCATTTGCTATGAGTTCTGAAGATGTAGCAAAGTTGAGCAAACGATTCGATTCTGACATAAAAAACTCCCCATATAATGAATACTATACTTGCTATTATACCAGCCGCAGCTGTAGCGTCTAGAGAAATATATTTTTATGCAGAATAGCTTATTTATGTGAAAGCCTTTTAAGGCTATCCCTCTACAAATCATTAATTACAAATATTAATACATGTTCACATAACATAATTTCATCTATTACTTATGATTCTCCGCTCTATACGTCTTTTTTGGTACTTAAGTTTATGATATAATATAACTAATTACTCTTAGGGGCGTAGTCCGCCCAAACGGATCCAAAAAGAGTTAGTGTGTTTTCAAGGAGCGTGCGCAGTTGAAAAAGGGGTACATCAAGTTAATAGCAGCCGTTATACTTGGCATCGCTATTATCGGTGGTGGGATCTACGGGGTGTATACACTCTTGTCATCCAATACAACGACAATTTTATATCGATCAACCGTTGACGACAAGATCAACGCTATCCGACCTTATATCGTCGCATTAGACTCATATAACGCGTACAGTGTAGCCTATGCAAATCAATTACAACCAACTCTTGAAGAGTTACGTAATGGGTCCCATAACACGACGATTACATTACCTAAATACAAAGATCTTAAAACAGCATTAGAGGCTGCAAAGCAAGATAGCCCTACTCCATACGAAGATGTAAATCAATCAACTAATGATGTATTAGCAGTGCTAGATCAATTGATACCTGTTGCGGATCAATTGCAAGCCTACTATGTAGAACGTCGTTTTGAAAAAGATAATTTCAAAGGTAGCGATGAGTTAGCGGCACAGTATGTACCTCTAGCTGAACAATTCTACGCTACATACAACGCTTTAGATTTAGCCTTAGATAATCGTAATAATGAGCTCTATACAGAACGCATGACTGAATATCAAGGTGAAAAACGTGAAAATGCAGTTAACTTCATCGAGTTAAATCTCATGACTGCCCAAACAATCGATCTTATCGATCCAGATGGAAATACGGATACCCAAAAGGTTGAAGCAAACTTGCAACAAATCACGCAACGCATCAACAAATTACAACCTGGTACAACATCAGAAACGCAAAACGCAGTTCGCGAGTATCAAGATTCTGTAAAAGAATTTGTCGCAGAGGCTCGCAACTATATCATCATCAATTCTTCCTACGGCGAAGCATATACACAACTTTTTATAAAATATAACAAAATGGTTGGTAAAGCAAATGTCGTAAATATGGCAGAACTTGATGCAACAGAGCAAAAGAAAAAATAACTAACTACACAAAGAGGACTAGCCATGGCTAGTCCTCTTTTGATATATCTACAACTACTTTAAATTATATTAACAAGTTTCATTACTATAAGTTTATATAATAAAATTATTTCCGTTTTAAGTCTTTCGTAATGATATAGTATTCAGATGGAGATATCTTAATACCATCGATATGGTTATTCCCTACAATATTAATCTTAGGATATCCAAGGAAGAGTGCTATCGAATCATCTAGCATCAATTGTTGTGCATTGATCACCGCATTACGACGCACCAGTGGATCGTTAGCGCTTTCACCAAGAGCTAACAATTCATCGAAACGTGGATTAGAGAATCCAGAGCCGTTTGCATCACTACCTGTCCCCCAGTATTGTTTCAAGAACCATACAGGTTGGCCAGTATTAGCAGTAACTACACTAGAGATGAGCATATCGTAATCTCCAGATTGCGCCAATGTATCGATCACAGCATAGTCTACGATCTTAATTTGTAAATCTACACCAATTTTCTTATAGTCCGCTTGTAATGCCTCTGCATATAATGGCAATTCAGGGCGAGATGTATAGGCATAGAAATCAAGAACTAGGTTTTCACCATCTTTATCTACAATACCATCACCATTTGTATCAATATAACCTTCACGTTTAAGTAATTCTTTAGCACGTTCAACATTATATGTATTAGGGTCCCGCAATTGATTGAATCCATAATCAATGGACGGTGGCAATGGAGCCTTACCGGCAACAAAGGTATCCTTCATAAGGTTCTTTGCATAGGACTCACGGTCTGCTCCGGCAATAAGGGCAGCTCGAAGATTAGCATTCTTAAGCTTGCCTTTTTGGCTCATCCGAACGAATACATCACGTAAGGATGATTCTTCATAAATAGTAAATTTCTTATCGTTTTGGAAGATACCATATTCGCCAGGTCCAATGCTAACGGCCATATCTACATCACCCGCTTGCAATGCCATAGCTCGTGTATTGGCATCGTTAATAGATGGAATTTCAACCTTACCGAAGCCTGGCTTGCCATCCCAGTAGTTATCATTCCGTGCTAGCTCAGCACGCTCTTTTGTAAATGATGTCACTACATAAGGCCCAGTCCCAATAGGACCTTCCTTTGCTATATCACGACCACTTGCCTCAGCAGTTACATCCATAATAAGGAACAATGGATCCCCCAACAAGTTTGGCAAATTATAATAAGGTTTATCAGTCTTAATTGTAAGCTCTTGACCATTAGCCGTCATTTCAGTGTAATTAAAGAATGTTTTTGCCCGTTTACTCTTCGCAAAGGTTCGTTCCAAAGACGCCTTTACGGCCTCAGCAGTAAGGGCATTACCATTAGAGAACTTAACCTTATCGTTGATGGTAAAAGTCCAGGTCAGCTTGTCATCACTTTGTTTCCAAGATGATGCCAACCATGGTTTAGCATTCATATGATCATCAAACTTGGTGAGTGTTTCGCCAACACCGTACCGTACAACAGCCCAGCTAAAATAGTTTTCTGTTGGTTCCAAGGTACCCGCAAAGCTAATTGCCCCTACCTTTAATACATCATTAGATGAATCGGAGGATTGATTTATGCAGCCTACAGTACCAAGGACCGTAACACCCAGCATCATGCTAATCAGTAATGCCTTACGTAATCCTTTCATTCACACACCTAACCTTTCTCTATATGTATATCACTTCATATGAGCATATTCCAATTATACCCATGGGGGTATGTTACTTAGTCAACTATACTATATATTTAGTGTTAACACAATCATTTCTAAGAAAATTTTCGATATAATTATATATATGAGAAAATCTGTATAGATACGTAACATACAAAAATAGCAGTTAGCTCTAAAGCTAACTGCTATTATATATGTACCTATTGTATTTTACCCATATTAGTAGGCGAATCCTCTAGTCGAATACACTAGGCGATCGCTACAATGAGAAGTCGGATACGTTGTGTCAAAGTCCTATGCTTCTACAGCCGCTTCTTCTAAAGTAAGTGGCTTATGATCTTGGCCAATTTCAAAGATGGAGCTCAATAGAACTTTTGTATAAGGATGCTTCGCATCAGCTAAGTGAAATGCATCTAGCTCTTCAACAATAGCGCCTTTGTGCATTACGACCACCTTGTGGCACATAGTACGAATGAACGCAATATCATGAGCGATAAATAGGTATGTTAAATTTTTCTTCTTTTGTAAACGCGCCAACAAATAGGCAATGGAGTCTTGTACGGATACGTCTAGAGCACTAGTAGCCTCGTCTAATACGAGAATTTCAGGCTCTAATACGATAGCACGAGCAATGGCAACACGTTGACGTTGTCCACCAGACATTTCATGAGGATAGCGATTCATGAACTCACGAGGTAAATCTACCATTTCAAGATAATCACCAGCAATCTGTTCTTCTTTTCCTTTTTCTAGAAGACCAAAGTTGTATAGTGGCTCAAGAATAATATCTTTTACCTTCATACGCGGATTGAAGGCTGCAGATGGATCTTGGAATACCATTTGAATTTTCTTGCGGTATTCTTTTGTTTGCTCAGAGTTCATATGTTGAATCTCTACACCATCTACATAAATCTCGCCTTCTGTAATAGGCAGCATCTTCATGATCATACGAACCAAAGTCGTTTTACCAGAGCCAGACTCACCTACAATCCCAAGGGACTCGCCTTTTTCTAAGGTAATATTGATATCCTTACATGCTTCGAGCTCACCACCAGTAGGAAGTGGGAATCGTTTATATACATTTTTTAATTCTACAGCGTAGTTAGTCAATGTAACGACCTCCTCCCAATGTTGGTACAGCATCTTTTAATTGTTTCGTATATTCATTAGATGGATTTTCTAAAATATCTTGCGGTGTGCCAGCATCAACAACACGACCCTTTTTCATAACAATGATATAGTCGGACATATAGGCCGCTACACCAAGGTTATGCGTAACCATTACGATAGCAGAATTATGCTCTTTAGCAAGTTCTAGCATTTGCATAACAACTTGTGATTGTGTTGTTACATCTAAAGCAGATGTAGGTTCATCACCAATTAATAACGCAGGATCCATCGCTAATGCCATAGCAATGCCCACACGTTGGCGTTGACCACCAGATAATTCGTGAGGATAACGACATAATATATCTGCCCCATTAGGAAGAGAAACAGATTCTAATAGCTCAATTGCTCGTCGATCACATTCATCATTGGTAATTTCCACATGAGATTTAAATAATTCTCTAAACTGTTTACCAATGCGAACTATTGGGTCTAAAGCACTACCACTATCTTGGAAAATCATGGCCATATCTTTACCACGTATGGCTCTCCATTCTGACTTAGATAGGGTGCGAAGATCTTGACCATTAAAGATCATGGTACCATCTGTGACCTCACCACCTACAGGCAATAAACCCATGAGGGCCCGGATCACGGTAGTTTTACCGGATCCGGATTCCCCTACAATGGTCAATACCTTACCGCGTTCCAAGGTAAAGTTTACATCCATAACAGCAGGCACACCTTGGTACGCGATGTTAAGGTTCTCTACAGTTAGTATGTTTTCTGCCATTATAGCTCCTTATTATTTTGTAATTTTATTAGTAATCCAGTAGTAGTCACTTGGGTACATGACAGCACCTTTCAAGTAAGAACCAGTAACGATATTAGTTTTAGGGTAACCTAAGAACAATGCAGCACCATCATTCATCAATAATTGTTGAATTTGAATTGCATAGTCACGACGTTTTGCAGGATCGAATTCAGTTTCAGCAGCATCTAACAATTGGTCAACTTGTGGATTGGAGTAACCAGAACCGTTTTGAGGGTTGGAACCATTGTTATTAGTGTGCCAGTAGTTAGCTAAGAACCAGATTGGATCACCTGTATTAGCAGTTACGATGTTGGAGATAAGCATATCATAGTCGCCATCTTGACCCATTTTATCGATCAAGTTATAGTCAACTGTTTTAATTTTCATGTCAATACCAACTTTTTTGAGGTCAGCTTGAACAGCTTCTGCATAAAGTGGTAATTCAGCACGAGAATTATATACTACGAAGTTGAATGTTAATGGTTTGCCATCTTTATCAAGGATGCCATCGCCATCAGTATCTTTCCAACCATCTTCGGCTAACAATTGTTTTGCACGATCAGGATTATAGGCATTAGGATCTTTCAAATCTTTGAAACCATAGTCCATGGATGGTGGAATTGGAGCAGAACCAGGAATGAATGTACCTTTTAACAATACATCAGCATAGTTTTTGCGGTCTGTGGCAGAGATAACAGCAGCACGAACTTTGTCATCACCAAGAATCCCTTTTTGGTTAATACGAGCCAATACTACGCGAAGGGATGCAATTTCATCAACCTTAAACTTATCGTTATTTTGGAATAAGCCGATTTCACCAGGACCGATGTTAACCGCCATATCAACATCGCCAGATTGCAAGCTCATAGCACGCGTATTAGGATCGTCGATAGAAGGAATTTCCACAGTTTTGAAAGGTACTGTACCATCCCAGTAATTTTCGTTGGCCGCCATTTCAGCACGTTCTTTTGTGAAAGATTTAACTACGTATGGACCTGTACCGATAGGACCTTCTTTAGCAAAGTTACGGCCATCTTTTTCAGCTTGGACATCAACAATTAAGAATAATGGGTCAGCCAAAAGGCCAGGCATATTAGGATATTCTTTTGTTGTATGAATAACTAATTGTTGACCATTAGCTTCCATAGAGTCATATTCGAAGAATGTTTTCGCACGATTGGATTTTTCAAAAGCTCGTTCGATAGATGCTTTAACAGCTGCAGCATCAACTTTTTTACCATTGGAGAATTTCACTTTGTCATTGATTGTGAAAGTCCAAGTTTTATGGTCTGGAGATACTTCCCATTTTGATGCAATCCAAGGTTGTGGTTTCATTTGTTCATCAAACTTCGCCAATGTTTCGCCTACACCATAACGCATGACAACCCAAGCGAAGAAGTTTTCAGTAGGTTCTAATGTGGATGCGAAGTTAGTTACACCAACTTTTAAAACATCCTTATTAGCAGCACCATTATTATTAGAGCCGCAACCAGCGATAAAGGACCCCATCATTACAATGCTAAGACCTGCTAAGAGGGCTTTTTTCCAAGATTTTTTCATTTAAAATCTCCTTATTAACACAATATACAAAGCTTATATATCATTATTATGCCGCAAAGGCCTAATAAAGATTCCAAAAACTAAGATTAACCTTGATTTTTAGGATCCAC
>OKRZ01000185.1_pt1 | contig 43190 bp, 40 predicted proteins | sample 1601141 | NCBI WGS metagenome assembly OKRZ01 (sample SAMEA3541524, study PRJEB24748) | human gut metagenome | biome: human gut; feature: human-associated habitat; material: faeces | place: China | collected 2012
CAAGTATGACGATTACAAAAACTTGTCCGAGGACGAAAAGAAAGAGTATAACGTGTATCCCAAGATGCAGGTATTCCGCGTGTTCAACGTCGCCCAGACGAATCTGAAAGAGGCTCGTCCTGAACTGTGGGAGAAGCTGGAAAAGGAAAACGGCCGTCCATTCGTTCATGAAGGTGAAATGTTCAGCTTCGAACCGGTGGAGAGGTTGATACGCGACAATCTATGGATATGTCCCATCAACGTGAAACATCAGGATGATGCCTTTTATTCGATTAGCAAGAATGAAATCACCGTACCGGAGAAGGTGCAGTTCAAGGACGGGGAAGCATTCTACGGAACACTGTTCCATGAGATGGGACATTCGACTGGTGCGGAAGGTGTGCTAAACCGTTTTCAACCGACCTCTTTCGGTTCAAAGGAGTATAGCGATGAAGAACTTGTGGCCGAATTGTGCGGTGCATTGATCTCCCAACGCTACGGAATGGCCAAACATATAAAAGAGGACAGTTGTCCGTATCTGAAATCGTGGTTGGATAACCTGAAGGAGTCACCCCAGTACATTAAGACTGTGCTTATGGACGTGAAGAAGGCATCATCCATGATCACGCAGAAAATAGACCAGATAGCCAGGGATATAGAAAGGGAAAAGACCGAAAATCAGGAACGGACGGAAACCCCGAAGGAAAAGGTATATTATGCTTCTGTAGCCTATCTGCAAATGGCGGATGATACCAACCGGCTTGACGCACTGAAAGACAAAGGGGACTACAACGGGCTGCTCATTCTTGCGAAAGAGTATTACGACGGGAACGGAATGGATGAACAGTACACCTATGCCTCTCCTTTGCAGAACCGTGGCGATGACCTGCTGATTGAAGACCAGCATTTCGCTGTCGTGTATAACGGTAGTGTAGGAGGAACTTATGACGTGATGCTGAAATACACCGAACAGGAAGTACGAGACCATATCCGAAGATATGGAGTTGACAGGGCCAGCGAGGATGTGAAGGCATTGGCGAGGGAAATGGCTGCGGAACAGTTTGCGGAAATGACGCGGCACAAGATGCCGGTCTTCGAAATGCCGAACGGTGACGTGCTGCATGTCAATTACAACAGGGACAGGGACTCGCTGGATGTGGGGACGATGACCAACGCGGGCATGACCGTGAAGCATCATTACCCTTATGACCACAACATGACACTGGATGCCAATCTCCAGGGCGTGAATGAGCAACTGAACGACCTGGAAGAATACAGGGAGGAACAGCAGGAGGCCGAATATAGCGGTGGAATGCGACGATGAAGGAAAAGGATTTGGGGCTGGTGTGAATGCCAGCCCCTTGTCATTGTTCGCTATGTCGGAAATATTCTTTCCAGTTTTCTTCATCTACTGTCAATTTTCCCATTTCCCAATCATATTCCACTTCCGGCATGTTGGAGTAAGGGAAATGCACGGTGTAGCCGATTTGGCCATAGGAACAGTGCAATGGTGTAACGCAAATCTCCTGACCGAAATAAGTCTGAGGCGTACAGTATCTCCGCCAGTTAAAACGTCCGGCAGCTATATTACGGCAAAGCAATTTAAGAACCGTTGTGCTTTTCCTGCCTTGAAAATCTTTTCTGCAAGTCTTCATGTTACTATTTTACTTATTTACTATTTTACTATTTTACTACTTTACTAAAATACTAATGTGCTACTTCGTAGTATATTTCAGGGGCACTTGACACATTGTAAATATAACCGCCACAACGCACAAGCAGGGCGTCCCGTCCATAATAGGTTTTTTTCATTCCACTGATGCTTCCTGACTTGTGAAAATTGGGGAAACTGCTGATGCCAACTTTTTTTGCATCCTGACTATGGAGTGTTTTTGTCTTCATTGTAATACTTTCAATTGCTGTACTTCATTAAATGAGTTGGGTGAAACCACCCGCATGGTAGCGGGTGGCTATACGACATATACCGTCAGAAGTGATAATCAATGACGCCTCCGACATAGAGCAAAGTGCCGGGTTCAAGAGAGCTGACAAACAGCATGAACTCAAAGGATGGCTCGGCAAATGACTGGCATCCGTCTCCATTCAGATAAAAATGATAGCCGGTATCCAGCGGATTATCTATTGCCTGCTTGAGGTAATATGTAGAACTCCACTCAAACATATTTTCGACAGTAATGGCGTCCGCTTTCTTCCGGATTTCTGCAACATACTTCTCTTTCCATTGTTCCATGCCATCACCTGTATAACGTATCGTGTCTTCCGATACAAGTTCGAACATTCCTTTCGGCAGGATGGAATTGACTAAATTGGTTATCTCTTCCTTGCGCTCTTCATCGCTGATGTCGGCACAATAATCGTAAAAACTGTTGTCGCCCTGATTGAGGGTGTCTTCGTTCAGATAGTTTTCCTTGTCTATCTGTGTTGTTGAAATTTGAAAAACTCTGCTGTGCATAATTCTGAATTTTAAGTTGTTGTTTTTATTTCCCTTTTCTTGAGCCTTTAGACTCGCCGAAAGGTTGATTTTTACGTGCGAGAATCACGGCGGAAATAAGAATGGGAACAAGGAACAGAGGATGAATTTTTATGAAATACCGCAATCTGTGATTCCGGAAAGTTTCGGAAAAATTCGACGATGTAGCATCAGCGGTACTTGGGAAGCCATTCATCCGCCGTACATTTGCTGAGTAAAAAACAAGATGACGCGAGTTTGGGCCAATAGAAAAAACCAACGGTTATAGGTGATAAAAAAGTAGTGGTTATGTAAAAGGAGGGAAATATAAAAGGCGGCATGGATGGCCAGGAATTTCGGCCGCACGAATACAACAAGGATTATATGCCAGTATCGGCAAATTTTTAGTTATGGATACAAATAAAATGGTGAATGATCCGCCGTTATATGGAAACTCTTGAAAAAATGAGGTGGTAACGAAAGCAACTGGTCTGGATGAACGGCAGCTTGCTGGAGCAATTGGTTGGTTGGCTCGTGAGGACAAGATCATTTTTAATGCTCCTCATGACGGAAAACTGGCTAATCTGAGCTTGATGTTGAATCTTTATATTGGATAAAGATTAGTTAATAAAAAAGAAGCCCCCGGCACTGCCGAAGGCTTCTTTTTTCACTTTTCAATAACCGCAGATACAACTGTTATACTTCGGTTATCTCCCGTTTCGGGCGGAATTTTTCCCGCCCGACAGTTTACTGTTTCTTCAATGTTGGCAATGCTCCGGTGAGTTCGTACTGCCACTCTGAACCTGCACTCTGCAAGGCGTCGTTCATGGCATCCTTGGCTCCTGACCAGTTGCTGTCCGTCACCATCGTGGTTCCGCCGGTGCCTACCTGGTCTTCACCGATGCCTTGTTCCTGACCGTTGCCTCCCCAGTAGCAGGCGGTGATGATACCGCCACCAAACATGGAGTCCTTGAAGTTCCGTCCCGCCACGCCGCCTGTGGCTCCGTCCGGGCCGCTGACAGTCCCTTTGGCATGGTAGCAGGCAGTCAGGGTGCCTAAATCGTTGCTTCCCGTTACGCCGCCTACATAGACGGTGCCGCTTCCGGAACCGATCACGTTGCCCCAGGCATAGCAGGCTTTGAGGGTGCTGGATCCGCCGTTGCTTCCCACTACACCGCCGGCAAAGTTGTAGTATTGGTTGATACTTTCAAGGGTCACGTCGCCTGTAGCGTAGCAGCCGGTCAGGGAGGCACCACTATTCGTTCCACCTGCCACGCCACCGGCTATATTCCCGGCATTCACTGTGGCCGAGGAGTTGCACCCGGTGATGGCACCGTCCGATTGATAGCCCACCACGCCACCTGCGGTGGAGTTGCTGCTGACGCTGCCCGACACCGAGCAGTATTCAATGTTGCCATAGCTCCATCCCGCCACGCCGCCGACGTTGCCGCTACTGTGATTGCTTTCTATCTTCACGTCCTTCAGCGTCACGTTCTTCACCGTGCTGCCATCGCCGATGCAACCGAACAGGCCCGCATATTGGTCACTCGTCGTAACGGTCAGCCCCGTGATGGTCTTGCCGTTGCCGTCAAAGGTGCCGGTGTATGGTTTGTCATAGGTTCCTATCGGCGTCCACTCCCCGGTCAGGGTGATGTCGCCGGTCAGGGTGATGTCGATGTCGGTCTTCCCCTCTTCGTTCACCAGCTTGGCGAGGTTCTTCAGACCCTTCTCGTTGTCCGTGTTGTATATGGTCTGTCCCTGGTCGTCGGTCGTGGTGGTATAGCCCGGGTCATAGTTCAGCGTGATGTTGTAGTAGCTGCCCGCCTCGGGGGTGATGGTGGTGGAGAGGTCGCGTTCCTTGTTGTCGTTGTTCGCCATCAGCTTGGTTATCGTGTAGTCGGGCACCACGTTCGCCTCCCAGCAGGTGATGGCGTTGCCGTTCTCGGTGTATTCGCACTTCTTCATCTCTATCCAGCCCTCTTGCGAGCCTTGTCCGGCCTCGCCTTTTTCATAAGTACACTGTGTATAGGTATAGAGCTGAAGGGAGGTTACCTCTCCGAGTGCCGCGGCTGTGGGCGTGACGCGCACCTTGGCCAGTTGGTGGGCAAAGGTCAGCATGACGGGTGTCTGGTAGTTGCCCGTGCCCGAGCCGTACAGCAGGTAGGCAAGACTTTGGCTTTGGTCGCCGAGGTCGAGGGTGCCGTCCGTGGCGGGGTACCAGGCGCTGACGGTGCGATTGGGTGTCGTGTTCGTCCAGTAGAGGGGTGCGTCGGAGGTGGCTGTGCCGTCGTCCTGCACGGTGTAGGTGGCAGTCTCTGTGCCGTCGTCTATCTGCACGGCGAACGGGTCGCCCGCGTCGAACACGCTGCCCGTGCCGTCCACGGTCTCGCTGACGCGCGTCTGCGGTGCGCCCCAGGGCTGCGCCTCGCCGCCCTCCACGCCGAGGGTGATGCGGGCTATCTCCAGCGGGTATTGTCCTTCGGGCAGACGGTCGCCGTCCGCCAGTTCGTCCTTCGTGCAGGCAGTCGTGGCAAGTAGCAGTGCGGCTGCAGCAAGAAGCAGATGGATGGAATGTCTTTTCTTCATATCGGGTTGTCTTTTATTTGTTTTCGTTTTGTGCTGCCGCCGCCTGCGAAGACGGCCGTCGCACCATAGTGTCTATGGGCAGCTCCGGCTTGACGCTTGCGCCGGGGCAGCGGTATGTAGGGCTTACAACTCTGCACTTGCATCGTTCGAATCTCCGGATTCCCACGGGTTAATTGTGGGGTCGCTCACCTCGATGTCCTTATTGTTGAGCGTTATGTTGTAGGTGTATGCATAGCCTGCTGTGTAGAAATTGGCTGTGGGTGTAGCAGGCAGTTTCAGTTGGGCGTTGTAGCTCTGTCCGTTGTAAGACACTTTAAGGTTAAGAGAGGAGTTCACTTCCTGTGGGAGAATGATGACTTGCGAAGTGGTGGCACCGCCCAGCTGCATGGTAATCGGCGATTCGGCGGCTGCGGTTACAGCAGTTGTTCCGGTAGCCGTGTCGAATGTGCCTTCGTGCTTCAGCCCCTCCAACGTGTAGCCGGCAGGTTCCGTTTCGTTGAAACTGAGACCATCGCCTGCCTTGAAGGTGAACTTGATGAGACTCATGCAGTGGTGGAACGTATGGTCGCCGGTGAAGCTCACCGTCGGGTTGTGGGTGTTGCCCGTGGCTCCCGAGGCAAAGAGGAAGTCGATGCCCGTGCCCTGCTTGTCGGCTGCGGTGCTGACGGTCACCGTTCCGCCGTCAGACTGATACGGATAGTAGGCATGGAAGGTATGCGTTTCGGTGTCATTGAAATAGATGGTCGTACCGTCGGTCACGAACTTACCGTTCTCTCTCTTGTAGGGCACGTTGGTGAAGCCTGCGCCGGTGACGCCGATGCGGTCGCCGTCGGTCCAGTCGGTTCCTTCCGAATTGACGCGGGTAGCGGGCGTAATGTCGGCGATAAACTGGGCGGCTACCGGGCCGTCATTCAGGTTCTCGTTGTCGTTGTTACAGGCGGCAAGTGTCAATGCCAGCGCTGCGAAAGCAAAAAATCTTGTCTTCATTATATTTATAGTCTTTAATTGTTAAATTGCATAGTTACCGTTACATTTCCGCACTGGCATCACCACCTTCTACCGTTTCCCAGCCGGTAATTTCGCCCTTGCCTTCTTCCATGCCGACGGGGGTTTCCAGTGTTCCGGTCACACGGTAGGCGGTGGTCATATCGCCGTTAAAGTCCGCAAGGGCTTCCGTCAGGTCGACTTCCGTGCGCTGTGTGCGTCCGCCATCGGTAAAGACGATGTCCAGCACCAGCGTCTGCACGGCTCCCATGGTTCCTAACAGGCGGGCGTCGGCCGTGAGCTTGCTGCCGTCACGGGTGAAGGAGAAGACCGTGGAGGTCGGTTCGCCGATGGTCTGTCCCTTCTCCATGTCAAAAACTCCTGCTATGCCGCTGAGGGTAGCGGTCACGCTCTGTATCAGTTCGGGGCGTCCCTGCGTCACTTCCAGTTCCAGTTGCAGGTCACGTACACGCTGCTGCGGAACAGGGTTGACACGCAGCGTGTCGTCAGCTGTTACGGTTATCTCCTGACTGACGGTCTTCAGATAGCCCGGCAGGGGGATTACGGATGCACCGTCCGCACGGCTCTTGCCATCAGGGGCATTGACCCGTGCCATTCGTCCGTCGAAAGTGAAACCTTCCGCACGGTTATAGATTACCATACTGTGTGTTCCCGGATTGAGCAGGTCGGGATTGGTGAATGGCGAACCTGTAATGTCGGCCATCTTCCCGTCCATATCGAGTACATAGTTATCGTCTGCCGACAGTCCCGTCAGGCTGATGGTGACAGCTCCCTTGTCGGGGTGCGGCGTGTCATAAAGCGTGTCCTTCACGCAGGAAGAGAGCAGCACGGCGGCTGCCATTCCCATCATATTTATATATTGTCTTGCTTTCATATTCAATTCCTCCGAGTTAGAATAACTTCCATACCAATGTCACACCGGCATTGATGGGGCCCCACCAGTCCTTTGTCTCGTTGCCGCGGCGTACTCGCACACCGTCGATGACTTCATATTTCTCATAGTCGGCATTCAGGTAGCCCAGACCGAGGTTGAAATCAAGATCTAATGCCTTGTTCAGCCGCAGCTGGTAGCCGGCAGTGATGCCGCCACCCATCAGGTCGCCCTGCTTGCCCGTATCGGAGAGCTTGTAGTTGAACTGTCCGGCCTTGAACATAGCACCCAGATACCAGGCTTTCTTCTCGCCCATGTAGTAACGCACTTCCGGAGCCACTTCCCAGAGTGCATAGCGGCGGTCTTTGTCGCTCCAGCTCCATGAAGTCCACGAGCCGTTTACGGCAATGCCCCACGATGGGCAGATGCGCCATTCCACGCCAAGGTCGGGTGTCAGGGTAGCCCAGCGCAGCAGGTTGGCACGCAGGGAGAGATGATAATCAGTTGTGATTTTGGTTTCCGACGGCGTGTCGGCAAGTGTATTTTGTTGAGCGGCTTTCTCGGCTTCTGCCTTTTCAGCGGCAAGTCGGGCTTCTTCCGCCTTGCGCTGCTCTTCGGCAAGCCGTTCCTGTTCGGCACGTTTTTCCGTAGCCAGACGCTCGGCTTCAGCTTTGCGCTGTGCCTCTGCTTCCACATCTGATACGGTTGTTTCTTCAGCCGGCACCGTCAGGCGCACGGTCACGAAATCGCCCTCTGCCGGATGGTTGCGGGTGATGAAACTTTCTTCCTTGATTCCCGCACGTGTAATCAATTCTGATTTCACACGGTTCGAGCGAATTTTGGCTATCGCGAGGTTTTCTTTTTCGCCATTCAAGGAATTGCAGTAGCCATCGACATAAAGCGGCAGCTTGCCGTCAAGAATGTCCGCCTTGTTGCTTTCAATGCACTCCAGCAGACGGGCAAGTTCCATGTCATTGCCGTTCCAGGGAACATAGAACATGTCCTTCTGCGGCACGAAGCGGAAGGTGTAGGTCGTGTCTGCTTTCTGCTGCGCCATTGCCGGAAGCAACAGCAGTGTCAACAGTGCGGTCGTAATCCATTTTTTCAATTCAGTCATATTTTTATCAGTTATATTATTTCATCCTCAAAATTATGCCGTCTCCAATACCGCAGATACCCTCTGCGCTCGTGCTCGTCACCTTTGATTGCAGGGTGAAAGCGGAACAGATAACGCAACACCGTGTTCACTGACAGCAGAACGGCAAAAACAATGGTACATATAGAGGGGTTCCACCATAAAGCCCCCTCGGACAAGACAGCAAGAGGCGGAAAAGCCAGCAGACCGAGGCTTTCGGGATACATTTCCTTTATTCCTATCGGGTCACTGTATTCATTGTCTCCACGAAGCCGGAATACCCGGATATAATCATATATGAGGAACAGACAACAGAGCAGACAGAAGACCATACTCACCCCACGATAAACAGGTAATGTCATCACATTTGTAAGGTAAAGGGCAAATGTGGTTGCAGCTGCCAGAAGAATCGTATATACCTTTCCATAGCTGAATGATGTAATCCTGTCGGCATAGCAGAAACCGTCGCCGTAGTCCTTCCTCCAGAAAAGCACCTGGCAGGAGGCATATGCAGGGTAAAGAACTGCAAGGGCGGCAAACCATCTCTCTGCCGGTACGTCGTCGGGCAGATCCGGAGTCAGGATGAAAAGCATCGCCAGTATCCCGATTACCATAACGGAAACGGAAAAAAGCAGATTGATGTTGCGTGCCGGATAGTCGTACTCATAAGGACGCTCAAGGTATCTGCAGTCGGGCTGCATCCACCAGGGCAGCCATGAAGTATTGCCGTAGCTCAGCCTGTACGGGAAGGATGTGATGCCCGCAGCAATCAGCGTGCAGGCGGCTATCAGGATATGGATTGTTTCTGTATTCATACATCATTCAGTTTGAAGGTGGATAAAAAGAGGACATACGAATACGGAAAAGGGCGGAAAACTCCTGAAAAAAGAGTTTCCGTCCTTGCGTATCTTTTTGAAAATAAGTAAATTAACGCGCGAGGAATGCCGGTCAGAATGTGTGTGTTTACACGAATTTCACACATTTCCAAATTTGCGACAGACTTTTTTAATACATCGTACAGATGTTTCTCGAAGCTGAAAATGGCCTTATGAAACAGTGATGGCACGGAAAAAATCTCCGCCTGACAAGGCGAAGCACCGTTTGAACAAGAAATATTTGTTATATACGGGTGGCATATATCTGTGCTTTTATCACCATTCATACATCATAGATAAGACATTTTTCAAATTACAATAGCGAAAATACAAATATTATTTCATTCGGCAATAAATTGATTGATATTATTTTGCAAAACTTTGTACACAATTCAAAAACCTTTCTTGCCATATGTGTACCATGAAGTTCGGAAGTTATTTATCACGAAGAAAAATATAATAGGCAGCATGGGATGGCCCGGCGATTCCAAGCACACAAAAATGATGGGAGTTATATGCCGGTTATCGTTTCAGCAAATCTGTTTTTCTGATGACGTTTCCAATTTTCGACAGCAATATGTTTGGAAGAATTTGCATAACAATATTCGCACAAATGAGGACAGGTGTTGTATTCTCCAATATCTTTAGACGTTGCACATCCGCATATTCTTCGCTGTCCAGTATCCTTGAACCGTTAGCATAGCGGTACTTGGCGACCGTCCGTCGCTGTACCTTCGCATATAAAATCTCTCCGACAAGAAAGTGCCGGCAGGTAGGAAATCATATATTTCTTACAAGAGGAATAACCTGGCCGAATATAAAGGGTATGCAGCTCCAGCGCAGTTTTGTAAAACAGGCGGTCTATAAAAGTATAGAAAAGACTCCCGAACAAATAATGCTCGGGAATCATTTGCTGATGTCGGATTGAATTAGTTTACTATTTGAAATTCATGCAGGTAGCAGAAGGCATCTTCGCTCTTGCTTTGCCAGCGTTCGTCAAGTGCCTTGACATCCTCTGCTGACTTTATCGGCTCTCCGCATTTTTCTTCAAGCCAAGCGAACGCATCTTCTTGGGTCTCGAAATATTCACTGAGATACTCTTCCTCTGGGGAACATGCGTCCAAGAAGAACCTGTCACTGAAATATGTACCAAATTCATCGTTTGTTTCATATACTTCCATGCCTGGCTCTTCCGCCTGAAAGTAATAGCGAAGATTGGGGAACGCTTCCCTCACAAGGTCAAATGTCTCACTGCATGGGGCCCACGCTGTTTCTGTGGAAAACTTCAATACATCACCGTCCATTTCAAGTCCGTTCCAAGAGCCACGGCAACGTACATCGTTCCAATCCTTACCCAAAGCATCCACGAGACATCCCAGCCAAGTAGTCCCAAATCCGTTTTCTACTGAAGGTGTCTTACGTTCTTCCAGTCCTTTCATCAACTCATACAGTTGCTTCACTTCTTTTGCGTCGCCATCTATCACATACGCAGTACTGCACCAATTCGGCATAATCGTAATAATTTAATTGTTGAACATTGTTTTTGTTTTCCCTCTTATCGAAGCTCTTCCGGCTTCTTGTAGGGGAATGATTTTTATGCAGGACAGACAGCGAGCATAGGACGAACAAGACAAGTAAACAGTGACAGGATAAAGCGGAATACCCAAATCTTCGATTTGTGGAAGGCTGCCGTGAAGATCCGGGAGCCGTTAGCACAGCGGTACTTGGCGACCGTCCGTCGCTGTACCTTTGCATATGAAATCTCTCCGGCAAGGAAAGCCGGTGATGAGAGAGAATATCAATTTATTGAATATAGAAATGGGTATAAAAATGGCATTATCATGCTATTCATGATATAACAGAACGCGTTCTGACAAAAGAATGATATATTTCAATATCTTTGCCAACGTATTGTATTATATAAATGTATTGTAATATGGAAAATTCATTTGCTCAGATCAGCGAATTGTTCGCTCAGTTTTCAGAGAATGCCAAACTTCAGATTGAAAAAGGCAATAAGGCAGCAGGAATGCGTGCCCGTAAAGCGTCACTTGAACTTGAAAAGCTTCTGAAACAGTTCAGAAAAGAATCACTGGAAGCCTCCAAATGATTCCTTTCGGAATACGTACATACCAGGTATCAAGTAAAAAGCCTCTGCGCTTCACAGCGGAGAGGCTTTTGGTTAATAATAGATTCTCTATGGCTAAAACAGTTCAACTTTCGTGTGTCTGTTGGCTTCGGTCGGCAGATGGTCGGCAATTCCACCTCTGCTGATTTTTGTGATCCTTTCTGCAGGAATGCCGCGCTGTTTCAGTTCCGAAACGATAAAGTCCGCTCTTGACTGGCTCAATGAATCATTGATGCCGGATGTCCCTGTAGAACTGTCCGCAGCCCCGGTAACTCTTACATGCAAGTCATATTTCTTTGCGACCCTTGCCAATTCATCCAGATTGAGTTTCTGTGAAACATCTGTCAGGCGGGCCGTGTTAAGAGTGAAAAAGAAATATACAGGAGCTCCGATACAGCTATCCGAGACATGATTCACAACCATGGGATTGTGCCCTTCAGCCGTTATGAATTTATTCGATACCAGGGAATCCGGATTCTGTTTGTCCTTGTTGTTATTGTTGTTATGAATGAATGCCGTATCGAGAGGAGATATTCCGTCCCAATGTCTGTGTTTCAGTCTTGCACGCAATGAGTTCAACCCACTATAATTGTTTACAGGATATCTTTGTTGTCCATTCTTCTCATCTTCCAGCAAGTGCCCGTAGGTATCAAGCAGACCTTCGATTTCCAGAATCTTCTTCAGTTCAGCAAGCGTTCGTTTGTCGCGGTCATGTTGTCCGGCATAGCGGCTGTTCTTCTCGGACAAGGCACGGGAATAATCGATGAGCTGTTCATTCCTGTGGATGTAATGCGTGACATCAGCAGCTCGTTTCCAACCTATTTTCCCGAGATGGAAGGTGAATCCGGCTGTCAGTGATACCATATGATCACCCAGGCGGTTTGTTCGGCCATAGCCATCAAATTTTTGTGAGGTTGTTGTCCCCGAGAACTCCAGTACTGCACTTACCCGTTTTGAAATCCGATATTGTCCCTGAATACCGTATGAGAAGGCGAAAGGAGAAGTCTTGTTGGAGGAATTGTGTATCAGTCCGACTCCGACAAATGGGGCAAGTCCCCAGCGTGTCTGCTCCTGTCCGGAATACCGATAACCAAGCAGGTTCCATAGCAGGTCTGCATGGACGCTATGGTAATTTTTCGTGGATAACCCGGCATCTTTGAATTGCAAACCGCTGTAATGTATGCGGGCGCCAACGGCAGGAGTAAACCATTTTCCGACGGCAAGGTTGTACGAGGGTTTCACACGTCCGAACAGATCTTCGCAGCCAAGAGGCGTTCCGAGAAAAGCGGTTGCACCTCCGGTGACACTGACAAACCAATTGCCACTCCCGGTTCTTGGCACTACCACACCGTCAAGATAGACCGGCTGGAGGGGTTGGAACAGTTCTGTGGCATCATGGAAGAACTCATGTTGTACAGTATCTCTTTCTGTATATCGTGAATTTGCCTGTACCTGCACGGAGCAGAGAACGGCAAAGATAAGAATGATTTGTTTTGTCATATTCAAATGATTTTTATTTGTTATAACTTTGATTATAATACATTTCTGCCATTTATCGTTTGGCTTTTTTGCCACTGGAAGGACGCATCATGCGACTTGCCATCTTCATGCACCGGAGAGCCCAGGCACGGTTGTCCTCGTCTTCATCACGTCCCCACTTGAGGTCATTTCCGCCACCTCCGCCGCCATGTGTTTCGGCAAATGTTGTGGCATCATCGACCATTCCAAGAAACAGCATTGTCGCACAGCGCATGACTTCCGTCCCCCGTTCCGCCACGGAACACAGGAGCGTGTCATCGAACTGTTGCCGTTCGGAAGGCTTCATCTGTGCCGACATTTCCCGCCACTCATTGACCATATTCTCCAACATGGCATCCTTGAGCAGACTGTCCACTTTGGAATGTACATCACGCGAGTATTTGTATGCTTCTTCCTTCAGTTCTTCTGTCCGCTCCTGAATGGCATCCATATTTTCCTTGAGCTCGGAAAGTTGTCGGTCAGCGGTCTGTAGCTTCTCCTGTTTGTCTGCCAATTTATTCTGGATAGCGGCCAGCTCATTTTCGAGCTTTTCTTTCTCGGCAGATAAAGTCTGTGCATCACCTTTCCGGGCTTCCATATCATTTTTGAGTGCCGACAATTGGGCTTCTTTTTCGGCCTGCTCCTTTTTCAAGTTTTCCACCATTGAAGTCAAGCCCTTGACCCTGCGCTCTGCCATCCGGATGTCCGAATGGAGAGAGGAAAGGACTTGCTGATGGCGGCTGATATTCTCTTCTATTGTAGAGCATTCCTCTGACAGCATACGACGGTATTCTTCTGTACTGCGATGCTTCTTTCCCGTTTCGGAAACACTTGAGCCTCTGGACATGCCCCATTTGCTATTGACTTCTGCATAAAAGTCCGTATGAAGCTGTTTCATGCGCCCGCTGAATTCATATTTGTCCTTACCGGCAAATATCTCCTTGTACGCAAACTTCCCATCTTTGATTGGCAGCAAAGTACAATGCACATGTGGATTCAACTCATCCAGATGTACAATGAATGCGGCAATATTCTGTTCACCATATCTGCCGCAGACAAATGAATAGACATCCTTTGCCCAACGTTCAATCTCACTCTTCCTTTTTATGTGTCTATTGTCCGCACCTTTTTCAAAATCGACTTCCTGCTTGCCAAATGCGAGTTCCTGCATCCGTGTGCGAGAGCCCCCAAAAATGATATTTACGACTGTACGGAATCTCGGTTCTTCCAAACCTTCATTGGGATCCTTTATGCCTCGTTTATGCAACAGTTCAGCCATTCGCTCAGGAATGCTCCGGCCTTTGTCGATAGGACGGATCTTACCTCCTGATACGACTTCAAAATTCAGGTGTTCACGTGTCGTGTCATAATTACCAAGGTCAGTAGCCCTTTTCCAACCTTTCTCTGTCCAATTGCGCATATGTTCATTACTCTGAGCCACTGTTATCCCTTTGGATACATGTACGTCAAGTACCTGTTTTGCATTTGCCATATTGTTTCCGTGTTGTTTTGTACAATCCATCATGTCCCAGCTTGCTGCTTGTTCGGACATGCCTCCCTGCGACGTTAGTCGGCAGGGGTATTAGGCTACCCACTCCCTCTGTTTCGTGGCATGTGGGCAAGCCCACTTGCCTCATAAAACTGGAAGGATGTCAGGACTGAGATAGGGATGGATTGTTCCTGGTTATACAATTCATTTTCGTTTCCCGGTTCAGTCCGACAATGTCTGGGCTTTTGCCGCAAGCGATAAAAAGGGAATACGGAACGATTTAAGGAGTTCTTTGTTCCTGTCCATATCAACACCTGCGCCGGATGTTTCGGGATTAAATACAAGCTCCGCAAGCTCTTTGGCGGTCTCGATAAACGCGCCCCATTCACCGCCGAGGTCAAGGGTGAAGAACTGCGACAGTTGTGAACTGTTATCGAATCTTGACTTACGCAACACACGCTGGAGAGCGGCATTGGCAATACACTCTAATATTGTTTCCCTTAGTTTTTCTTCCTGTCTGACGACTTCTGCCGATACCGTATCGGTGCCGTTGCCGGAAGCCTGAGAATTATCTTTACCGGCAATGGCGGCTAATGCCTGGCAAAGAGCCTGACCACATGAATGACCGGCATCCTCCGATGTCTTCTTGCCGATGACCCATTCGGACAATATACTGCCGATTCGTGTGGCAAAGTCCGGCTCATCCTGCTCAGTTCCGGCTGTTGCATTTTTTCCAGACTGCACGGTCATGGTGATAATGACGCTTTTATTAAGTTTTGTGCGTTCAAGTAGCCCGAAAGATTCCAGAGCATCCAGAAAGGTTCGGACAGTGGCACGATGCCAATGCCAGAATTCTGCAAGATCGGAGATTGTCACATGACATTGGTTGGGAAGAAGTTTTCGCTCCAATTTTCTTACAAATGGAGAAACAAAACCTGCCATTGATCTGTCCAGCAAGTCCCAATACGCTTCCGTCTTCGTTTTACGGTCTCCGGCTTTCTCCTTCAGGAAATCGAACACCTTGACATCTGCCAATATAAAGGTCGTATTCTCTTGACTATTTTCCATTTTACTTTGTTTTAATGATTATTACAGTGCGGAGTTTCTGAAATGCTGCCTTTGTCCGCTTCAAAGACACCATCGCGTGATGATTATCGTGTTTCTTTTCGGATATCGTTTCAGGATGCGTTGTCGTTCCTTCAGCCTTTTCTTCATCATCGCATTCGGCTGTGACCGGAGCAGAGGGATAGAACAGGGCTGCCAAAAGAATATAGTACGCAGTTACGGTAGTAGTGTACAGATACGGTTCAAAGCAGCTGACCAATGTTATAGCACTGATGCCGGCAAACAGACCCATGGAATCATGCAAACGGCTCAGACACCTGTCCGCCAGCTTGAACGAGAACATAGCGGCACAGATAACGGTTGATACCAGGATGCCGAATTCACCAGCATGTCCACTTGCATAGACATAGTGGAAAAGCAGTAGCAGGAACAGAATCACCCGTGTATAAAGTTTGCGGGCTCTGATGTTTTGTTTCATGGAAGCGTGAAACTTTGCCATAAACCGGTATGGCTTTTTGTACAATATCAATGACAGTACAAGAGGGGTCACGCAAAAGATGAGTTGCAATATTTTCAGTAACATAAGTAATATGGTTTTTCGGGTACGTGTATAGGTGTTGCTCTGAGTTCCAAGTGGACAATATCATAAGTTGCCAAGCGGATAATGGTTTCGGCATCCACGGCCGTGAGGTTCATTGCAGCTTTTTTGATTCGCTGCTTGAATGACCGGTCCTGTTTGCGATAGATAGCCAAAGCTTTGTTCAGTTCATGTTCAGGGATGGCCCATGTGGTACCTTCGAGGTATGTTCCGTTTGTCTTGAACGCCCGCAGGACCAAAGTTCGGGAGACAAGGTAGTCCGTCCTGTCACTTCTTGAGATGATATGTTCTTTATAGAGGTTGTCGTCTGCGACCTCTATCCATGTTCGGTGGGCATTGATCCAATAGACCATCTGCCTGTATAATGTATTTCTCATGATGATGTTGTTTTTATAAAAAGTCAATAAGTATGTCCTCCTTGTTCTTCTGGTATTTCAGCTTTCCGCTTTTAGAATGGAGTTGCAAGTCAAGGCAGAGATCCCCGTACATTTGTTCAAGTGAATCATATATGGTTACAAGGACGGTATGGACCTTGCCATCGGAATCAGTCTTAGCGTTCACCTTGAACATTTGGCCGAAAGATGGATTGGAGTAAGCGCATGTACTATGGCCGAACGGTTCGTCTTGCATAGGAATGTGATGATAAAGCACAATCAGTTCCATATCATCCTCCAGCATATCCATCACTTCTTCCAGGTCATAAGGATCATGCAATGGAAAAGTCAGCAGGACATAGTCCCCGTAAAACTGCGGCTCCTCCATAGTGGTTACATCGAGCAGCTGTGGCAACTGAAGGGGGACAAACGTCATAAAGTCTTTCAGAAAGTGTCGTAGCATATTCATTTGATTTTATGTTTATAGCGTGTGAATGTAAATCTCCATAAGCATTCCGGGTAATTCATCCAGGCGGTTGTCTCCCGAGTTCAAGATTCGGCACAAAGTCTCAAATATGGCCGGAGTCTGTACGGCAAACCGTTCAAGCTGTTCCTGGTCTTTGGAAGAAAGCATCGACAGGTGGAAACTGTCCATAGAAACGTATGGGCGCATAAGCATCCAGATATATGCGTAGGCTTGTGCTTTTGTTTGGACCTTTTGATTATGAATGTCATTGATGCAGGTTCCGGTATTAAGTATCAGTCTGCGATTGGTTCGCATGGCCAGGTAAACGAGGGCATCCTGGTGAGGTATCTCTTTACGTTCGGCGGCAAACAAAATCTGCAAACAGCATTTTTCCGTATCACGCGTTATATCGGAAATGTCTTCATCACCAATGCTGCACAGATATGGCAAGAACGCCCGAAAAATAGCATCCTCTTTTCCGATGAACTCTGTCATGTCATCTGTCCCGTGTATGCCATTTCGGAGAGTGTTGGCCAGCAAAGTACGATAATCCGAAATGATTTGCTTCCTGTCTCCCTTATGGATTGGGCGTTTATCTAATGACTCAAAGAATGGACGGATCTTTTCCACGGTCCGGATTAATCCATTGTCTTTGTCATTAGATGAAAGTTTTCTTTTCAATAGGAATAACTCCTGATAGGAACGTGGCCTTGACAAAGCCAGACGCGAGAACTCCAGGCGTAGGGAATCATGTATGCCTTCGCATGTCTTACGAAGGTCTTGACCATGGATCCCAACCGTGTCCTGCCGGACATGGTTAAAAACGGAATCTCTTATGGCTTGCCATTGGCAAAGGTTTTCTGACAGCTCTTCAAATGAAATAGATTTCATCTTCCTTACTTCGAGCAGATAATTTCTGTATGTACCGGCAGGATCGCTTTCGGACTGTTCAGTCAATCCGCCATTACATGATGTGAACATGCATACCGTGATTGAAGCGGCAGCTATCATGTGTAAAAAACTTGATGCTTTAAGGTTCGTTTTTTGAATTTTCATACTATATGTTTTCGTACTATTTCACGCAAAACTATATATAATTTTCTATACTTAATACCATTGGAACTGTATTTTGTGTATTTTTCAATATCGTACTTAATAGTATGATTATCAATGAAAACAAGTGAAAGGAAAAAGGACGAAAAAATAAATAGTTCGATTTTTATAATGGTTTGATTTGGCCACTCAAATAAAACTTGTATATTTGCACTTGTTATCATTTGTATTGGATATTGACATGGCAAAAGTTGGTTATATATTTAAGGCAAATTCGTATGATGAATATGATGCGGACAAGGAATGGATGTGCCAGTACGGTTGTGTACAAGTGATAGAGGAATCAGTCCAGCACGAGACGCTCAGACCTCGCTGGAAACAGCTCATGACAAATCTTGAGAGAGGGGACGAACTGGTTGTCTCGAAATTCAGTAACGCCGTGCGCGGTTTGAGGGAGTTGGCCGCATTGATAGAGTTATGCCGGATCAAAGTGGTCCGCATTATTTCCATCCATGACAAGATTGACTCCCGTGGTGAATTGTTTCCGGACACGACGGCGGCGGAGGTGCTGACCATGTTCGGATCTCTTCCGGAAGAAGTGGCTGTATTACGCAAGTCATCTGACCGGGTGATACGCCTGCAACAGAGTATCAGTGTACCGGTGAAGACGAGCAAAATGTTGAGCAAGACCGAGCGGGATAAAATAGCTGTGGACATGTACAACAACGGGTATTCAGTCAATGAAATCATGGCGCATTGCAATGTCAAGAGCAAAAGTACTGTGTACCAAATTTTAGGCAAGTACAATGTGGCACTCAGCAGGAAACCTGGCCGCGTACCTGGAAATAGGAAATAGGAAGTCAAGGCAACCGATGCCATATTAGTGACGGATTTGCCTGTCAGTTTAAGTATATTTAGGGAAGCCTCTGACCCTTATTGGAAATTTGTAACGCTAAATATAAAAAAGGATATGGGAGAAATTATAGTCGTAGTATTGGTACTTTATGTCTTTTGCAAAATCGTGAAGGGCATATTTGGCGGATTCAGCAAAAGCTGCTTCCGTCATGATAAATAATCATTGCTGCCAACTGTTCACGCAAGGGAACAGTAAAAAAGGAAAACTAAAAGAGGAAAACTGCGTCATGAATAGCATCCTCGTTATATCAATATAAGCCCCCCCAAAGGTTTTGCTTGACTTTTAGGGGGCTTGGTGTCATTTATTCATTTCCTTTTTGTATTCCAAAATCTTGTCCATTGTCAGCCACTGCGGCTTTTCTCCTTCCTTGAAGCTGTCGTGCAACTTTATCATTAAATCGATTTGCCGTTCTTCATCACCTGCCCACAGGCGTTTGGGGTCTCTGCCTCCGTAATCCAAATAATACTCACAATCTGACTGCATCCTGGCTAACAGCATATATCTGAACCGTGCGTCTCGTTGCAATATATCATCAGCCGTTGTCCTTCCTGCTGTGCTTGGCTTGTTATTCGTGTTCATACTCAATTTACATTAACTTGTTATACAATCAGTCCGTTACGTCATAATAATAGCTTAACTCTTCGTCCTTCAGATTCTCAACCGCATACTGGTCTGCCTGTCTCCAGAGTGCATCATACAACGCCGCCACATTCGGTTTCGTTTTATAGTGCTGCCATATCTTGTGATTCAATACCAACACCAATTCCGTAAGGTACTTGCAGTTGCCTTTCCACTCTTCAAAGGCACGGTTGAAAGTGTCCTGAATAGCCGATAACCCGAAAATGTCGGCCGCTGAAAAATCTTCCCAAAAAGTAGTCTGTACGTTATACCCGTTCTCTGCCATAAATGCTCTGAATGTCATATCATTAAAATTTTTAGTTGTTTTTATTTCCCTCTGATACATCCTGTATCGGAAGGTTGATTATTTTTCTGCCCACAAGATTGGCGGTCTGTCAGGCAAGGAGGATGCGAAAAATACTCTTTCCGACATGTCGGAAAGGAAGATTTTTCAGCAGCAAGCATAAGCGTTCCTTGACAGGACAAACAACCGGCAATCAAACTTTGCAGAAGAAATAACCGGGCTTTCGAAATAGGCGTGTAGGGAATTTCAGGCATTGCAATAAAAGGGGAAAACGTGAAATACAAAAGGCTATATTACGGAAGGCTTCGAGCAAAACAAAAGCGGCCCGAAAGCCGCTTTGTCAGGAAAACAGGGATTACTTCTTGCCCTTTTTCGCTTCTTTTGCCGGTTTCGAAGGAACTTCTTCCTCCTTCTCGACAGCCGGATAGAATTTGACTGCAACCGTCACGATGCGGTTGTGCTGCACTCCATCTTTGTCAGTCCATTCTTCAGGCTTGAAGTAGCCTTCTACGGTCAGCAGCGTACCTTTGGTAAGCTGGTCAAACGACCCGGAATTTTCATTCTTGCGCCACGCTTCAATGTTCATGAAAGCGGATATGCGCTTGGTTTCTTCGCCGATCTTCTCCTGGCGGGCAACAGCCAGAGGGAAACGTGCAACACTTGTGTTAGTGAATTGATAAACCTCGGCGTCTTTTGCGACATAACCGGTTACTGCGAAATTGTTCTCGTACTTTTTCATTTCGATTGCTTTTTGAAGTTAATAAATCAGTTTTACGGTGCATAAAAAGTAGGTGCAGTAAAGGGATGCACCAAGGATAACGTATAAATACTCTTTATTTTGGGGTTCTCCCAAACCGGAGGCTTGATAAAGGAAGATTTGTACTGTTACGCCATTGGTCAAGACCATGGGTCGCGCCCGGCTGCATACTAACTTTGCAACGAAAAACGATATGGCGACTTCAATAGAAAGCAGTCACGAAAAAGAAGAGGAAAAACAATTGGCAACTGGTTAAAGGAATAATAAAGACGGACGGTGCTGTCAATGGGCACGAATTGGTTTCAACTCTCGGCTGGCATAGGAAGAAGAGCTTCTGGCGAGAAACAGCACCATGTCTCATGATTTGAAGCGGCAAGGATGATATGCCGTACTGGCAGTAAGCGTATAAGCTGCGGCGTGGGAAAGGCCGTAAGACGAAGAATTGGCAAAGGGGTGCTGGCGTATCGGTGTTGCAGCCTTTATCCGGCAAGAGAAATGAGGGAAAAGAAGGCAAAATGAAAAAAGGGCTGAAGCCCGATTGGGAGACAAAGCGGAACGGGCGCGTTATGCGAGTTTCAGCTTCTATTTTATAAAGGGATATGGCGCAGCCAAAAGAGAATATAAATGGATAATCCGGCAAAAATCATTGTCCGGCCAATGGCCATCTGCGTCTCAATGAAGTTTTGGATATAAAAGGTTATTGCGGTAAATGAAGTTACGGGCTGGAACTGAATATTCAACTCCAGTCCGTATAGTACAGAGGCTCCATGTCAGAATTGGATCATCATGATGCGGTGTGGAAAGATTTTGTTTTTGTCGCTCGGTTTTCGTTTGCATATCCAAAGATGGTGTGCCCCATAGCCGAACGTGAAATACTCGTCAAGCCGGGTCTCTTTCTTTAGACTCTCCATGCTTGTGCGAAGTTCGTTTTCGTCTTTTGAAAAAAGAAGCGTGTTAATAATTCTGAAATATAGATTTGTCACTTCGCTGCAGTAAGGGCAAAAAGGGTGTTCAATCGTTACGTTCATAATTGTCTTCGTTTAGTGCATTAGTCATGATAGATTCTTCTTCCTGGTTGAAAATCTCAATAGTCGAGTAACCATCGTTTTCTTCGGGAAACAAAAGCTCGGAAGTATCACGCAAAGCCTCACTTCTTCCATGAGAAAGACGGCTGTCAATGATATTCGAAACATCTTTGCAACGCCAGGACCGGACGATTGCCTCTGCTTCCTCATAACTGTTGGCTTCCACAGTGAAATAGTCTCTTTCCCAACTTGTGACTTTACAGTCTTGATAAAATTCAAATTTTCCCATAAGCCATGTATTCTAACGTACTACTTCAACTATATCCTCAATCCTGCCATACAGTATTGAGCGTAATGCGGTTTTGTCTATGGCATAATATTCTTGGATATGCCCGTATTGTTTGACGAAATACCGCTTGAGAACATCGGAAAAATCAAAATGATAACCGCTCAAGGCAATCCCCCGTTTGAAATAGGTGCTTTCGCTCACGTTGCGAGTAATCCAATTCTTGTCTTCTCTATTGAGTTTGCCGCCATTATTCAGATGTTCCCGCAACTTATACACTCGGCTGCCTTGTAATGTTGCCAGCTCCGGAACATCCCATTGAACGAATTTTGTTGCTATCTGTGCCATATTGCTTAATCATGAATAATAATTTCATCTCGGAATACTGAAATCTCTTTGCCGCTTTCAAGGCGGACAACTATGGTAGTGCCATAGTCGTCCACAATTACACCTTCCGTGTAGCCTTTATAAGCCGTGGATAAAGTACAGGATAAACCTATAATATCGCTTTCGTTATCAAATGTTCTGTTGCTCATCACTATTATATTTTTATTTCCCACTTGCCTTGAGAGAAGATTCTAAAACTCACATATTCATTTTCAAATTCATAAGTTAGAATTTTAATATAGACTTTATCTTTTGCTTCCAGTGAGGCAACCAATTGGTCCATTTCTTTTTCTGGATATTCCCACCGGGAAGGAAATTCTGCATCAACAGAATTACCATACTTGTTTGCATAACAACTGAAATTGTCATCCAAGAAAGCCTCTATCTTATTGAGGTCATTTTGGTTTTCCGTACTTGCGTAGAAAATGTTTGTCGCATAATTTGCCATATAATTCTATTTTAAGTTTTCTTTTTTTCCCTCATGTAGCATTTACTACTTCAGGCTTGATTAATTATGTCGCTTCATAAGGTGTCATGGCTCTTTATGCAAGGTTTCACGACCAAATACTACCGCTGCAAAGCAAGGTGGAGATTTTGTTGTGAACCTCAAGGATACCTTGCATACAAGAAAGACATGACAAATACCTTTGCGGCACAATTCATCAAATAGCCCGAAGTCGAATGCTTATAGGGACAAATATTTACTCGTAAACTTATAAAGGAATATATTGCAGCGAAAAGAGAAAGGATGGAGTCAAAGGGAGTCCACTTTCTGCGGTCTAAAAAGGGAGTGGCAGAGTGAGCAAAAACAGTTTAGTTTAGTCCATTAGCCTATATATATGCTAAACTAAAGTAAACTAAAAATAGACAAATATTTGATTGCTTGGATGATTATTTTTAACTTTGCACATATTGATACCGATCATTGAAAACAATACTTTTCTCTTTTCGCTGCGAATTCCTGGATATATGAAAAAACATATATTGAATCAGGATGAGAAAGCATAGTAATAGCTTGGATTGGTGCTTTGATTGCAAGCAAGTGAAAGGAATGAAAAGTAATGCAAACAAAAAAACGAGGATTTACCTAAAAAACCATTTTTGTTCCTGATTTGTTTCTTGTTTCAGAAACAAAATTCATAAACTACTCATTTACAAATGGTTAAATAGTTGTATATTAAATTTACCAGGCTCGCCTATAAATGATTCGGAGGGGTGCGCCGGCTTCCAGTCTGCGTAACACATCCCCGCTTCGTTGTTTTTCGTCGGATTAAAGTCGTAGCCCTTGAAACGGCAGTAGTATTGTAGTTTGCGGGTGAATCCAGAGGGCGTTACACCATGGTAGCGCGGATCGCCGGCTATCGACAGGAAGTCGTTGTAGACATCCTGTTTGCAAAGACGTTCGTTGAGTTTCGTGCCGGATGGGTCGAAATACTCCTCAGCCCACTGGTACATCACCTCCGACATGTTCTGGCGCAGGGTACGCAATTCGATGTTGCGCATGGGCGGCGGAACCGCGCCTTTGCCTTCGCGATACCACTGTTGCTCGCGTGATCGGAAATAATACATCACGCATTCGGCCATGAGGTTGTCGAACAGCGCCCACTGGCGGTCATCCCAGTCGCTGAACAGCATGTGGTGGAAGTCGTCGACGGGTTGGTGGCCGGAATTATACCATGAGCTATACTCCACATAGCTGATGCGGCGCTTTATGGATCCTTCGTCGGCATCCTTGATGGCGTGGTTGGTTGCGATCATAAATTTGGGGCACGCCGCGGCCGGGATTTCGAGGTCGCACATGTTTTTTCGCTGCACGATCATCGTGCCGGAGATTTTGTTAAAAAGAGACTGGAAGTTAAAATTTGGCCGCACGTCGTCGATGAATACGTTGCGCGTCGAGCGGGTTACGCGCTGGAAGGCGAACTTGTCGTCGACGGTGAAATCCTTGCCGTCGATCTCCGTCTGCGGCTTGATCTTGCCGATGGCAGTGCCCAGGAGGCTTTTGCCGGCACCACCGAAGCTCTGGCCCACCTCCGACATTTTGTGATCCTGGATTACGACGGCGTTGCGTTCACTCTCGTAGATAAAATCTGTGAGCAGGTAGCCGATGGTAGTGATTTTGTTAACCATATGGTGGCAGAGATCATCCCATTCCTGTGGAGTAAATTCGCGGATGCGCGAGGAGTCGAATGCCATGTTCGATGTATTGGCCAGATACTGGAGGAATTCGCACTCTTCCGATTCCGGCGTACCCTCGATGATGAACCTATCTCCCTCCTTACGGATGTCCTTGAATATCCGGATACGCTGGAAATTGCGTGGTACAATCTGCTTGCGCCACACTTTATCGAGTGCTCTCCCGGGGATAATGTCGGAAGAAGTGATTTCCACGACCCCATTGTTGTAGCCTGTGCGTTGCACATCTTTCTCGAATTGGGAAAAATCGTCATTGAGGATTTCGAGATTTTCGAGCTGAGCGTCGCTCAGCACCCGAATCAACTTCGTGGTAAAAAAATCCAGCACCATCTGGCTCTTCGTATTGGCGTTCACATACTGGCGTATGAAGTCGCGCACCTCGTAGGATGCGATTTTGTCGATGATGCCGTCCTCAATGCGAACCAGATCGTAGGCGCGTTCCTCCGAATCGTTATTTCGGATGCGGAAAAATCCGGAAGCGTTGAGGAAGCGGAAGGTTTCCGTGGCGTTGAAAACCACGATGTCGTTTTCTTTACTATCTTTAGCGATGGAATAGATGTCGCCGTCGGATGCATAACGACTTATAGGTGCGAGTTTGCCGTCCTCGATCTTGTAGCGGATCTGACCGATTTTGAAGGTGGCAAGGTCTTTCAGGCTCTCCCGGTGAGTTGCATAGAAGGAGGAGGCATCGCCGAGATGCCAGAACTCTCGAATTTTAAGCGCTGTGAGGGTGGAGATTCGGTGGATATTAACCCATTTGCTTTTGCCATCATGGCTATTCATCGCCCGGGTTGCATCTTTCGCGAGCTCATCCTCCCGGCCGGCGAGGGAACCCACAAGTAGATCGTCGACCCCCTTGTCGCCATGTTCGTTTTGGTTTACGTGGCCCCACCATATTTCTACATTCAGCGCCAAATTGTGGAACGTGCGCATATACTGCTGAAACTTGATTACTGCCGACGCGAAAGCGTTGGGGCGCGTATCGACGCGGCCGCCTACAGTAAGATGATGGCTGAGATCGTTCCAGTCGGCATCCATCAGGAGCACGACATTGTCGACGGAACAACGCGCTACCAGATCCTGAATGTCCTGGATTAGGCCGGCTTCGGCCGACCCGAAATTATTGATGCCCTGAATGCCAATGGATGGCATCCCATGCATGCATGCTTTCTCGGCCTTCTTTTCCCCCTCCTGAAGGTAAAGTGTTTCAATCTTGGTGGAGTTCCGGTAGGATTTGCGGATGCGTTCGGGTATATAGATGCGCGATGAAGCCCCGGAGGGAGTCTGATATTTCATCGGCTTGCCGTCCTGACCCTGATGGATGTCAGGGTTGGCCCAGCGCACGCGCACATATGGTCGCATGGCCGTGGAGCGCTTATCCTTGTACTGCATCGGCCGGCCGTTCAGGTCATAATAATATATCAGCATGTCGGCGCCGGATAAATCCGGCTTCATGTCAGGTCCGAGTCTTCCCTTCTGGAAGGGAGAGATGTAGGTCTCGTTACCGTTGACCAATACGTATGCCATCACGTCCTCCTCCGTCAACCCCGACGCCCGCAGCTGTGTGGCGCAGAAGGTGCCGCGCAAGTTCTCGCTCTGGGAGGCTACGGCAGTCTTGCGCACAACATCGTCGGGTACGAGCGTGATTCCGGCGGTAGCGGCGACTTCCTCCACAGCTTTGAGATAATCGGCTTTGCCGTAGCCCTTGTAGTGCATCACCGCATCGATAGGAGAGGAAAATGATTGTTTGCAGGCGAAGCAGCTGGCGAAATTTTTCCTGGCCTTATGGACTACGGAGAATTTCTTAGCTCCGCAGAAAGGACATTCGACTTCTTGCGAGGCCTTGCGTGGAGCGCAGCCGGGCACGAATAGCCGGATGTCGGCCTCCTTCACCTTCTGTATTTCAAATTTGTTATATTTCATTGGGCGAAGAGATTTGCAGCTTCGGCAAAGTGGATGAATTCAGTCTTAGAATGCACTCCCAGGCGGGTGTAGACGTGGCAGATGTGGTTGTTGACCGTATATCCTGAGAGGCAGAGATGTTCGGCTATTTCGTCGATGGATGCCCCGGCAAACCACATCTCCATCACCGGCATTTCTGCTGGGGAAATGCGGTGTTCAAATTGCGGGCGGCAGACGATATTCTCCAGGCGGCACTCGCCACGCATAGGGCATTTTACATACTCAAAATTAAATTTCAGGGTTTTAGACACGTCGGGTACGTTGTCGAGTTCGGCGAAATTGCAACGTATAAAGCGCGACGCGATGCGGAAACGCATATAGCAGGGATGCTTGGCCGAGGCTCCGTATTCCTCGGCCAGGGCGGTGTATGCCTTCGGGTAAAAGGTCCGGATTGCTTCGCAAAATTCGCGCAGGAGGTCGGCATCTTCAATTCGCAGCTGCCGCATCTCGCCGTCGGCGGTGCGTGTCCAGATTTCGCTCTCGTGCGCAAAGAACTCGCGCCCAGGCAATAGCTTAAACTCCTTATTTTTCATAAATTTCTGCATTTGCGAAAATTGTTTTGCCAATAGCTTTATTAATTTTGTTCATCTGCGCAACTGGTACTGGAGTTATTCCATGCATCCAGTTGTGGAATACATACCGGCTAATGCTGCAAGCAGCGCGAATGTCACGCGATTTGTAAATTTTTTCTGTTGGTGATAGCGTTGAAAAATAGCATTTTAAGGTATGGGCACTTGTCATGATGGTTGCTGTTCTGATAAAAATGGTTATATTTACAACGGCAAAGTAAACGCGAATTTGGCAAATAACAAACAACTAATTCTGTAAATGAGTAAATATTAACATACTTTAAATTGCTTGTGCAACTATAATGAGACACATTGGAACTACGCTTAAAACATTTATTGAGCAGAATCGTATCCCCAAAACGGAGGTCGCAATGCGCGCAGGTATCTCTAAAACCTACCTTTCGACCATCTTTAATAAGCCGAACCTCGATGCCGCAATGCTTGAAAAGCTGTGTGCAGCCATCGGATTATCCCCCATGGCTTTTTTTGACATGATTCCGGCTCAGCCGGCTGGACCAACTGGCATCAGCGCCGGATCTATTCTTGGTACGGCATCTGTATCGATGGCAAATGAAAAGCTCTACAACGACATCATTGCCGACAAAGAGCGTACAATTCGCATTTTGCTGGAGACCATCGACGACCTCCGGAAACGCGACAAAAACGAGACAACTACAACCGAAAAGTAGAACCCAAAGCGCTCACACGCCCGGTTAAACGCCATTGTACTCCCGCTCATTACTCCTGTCACCCCGACTAAATGTAAACGCAGTAAATCAAGATGTTATCTTGTTTTGCTGCGTTTTTTGAATATTACCAGGCTCTTATGGCGAGGTGATTTTTGCCAAAAAAATATCCTGAAAGGACAACTTTTCTCTTTCTACACGATCAATGTTTCAGCTATGTTTCGGCAGACGGTCTTGATTTAGGGCATTCATGCTGCAAGAATGTCGAACTTTTAGCGGTTGGCGTTTGTGTATATGATATACATTATATATCTTTGTAGGGTAAAATTAATAGATATGGCAACCGCATTAAATATCAAACGAAAGAATATCGACCTGCCGGTTGAGACCTTACAGAAACTCTCGATTATGGCAGTGGCGCAAGGTAAGAGCCTGAAAAAATACATAGAGACACTCCTTATTTCCAAAGCCGATTCCCTGACTGTTGAAGTGAGTGAGAATCCATCCCCCTCCGGCGATGCATGGTTCAACGACTCCGAGAATATGGCTTCGGTTCGTCGCGGCCTGGCGGAAATGAAAGCCGGAAAGGGTCGCGCTTACTCAATGGATGAAATCAGAGGCCTTCTTGGCATATGACCTATACATTGGTCTTTACCCCTGAGGCGGAAAGCCATTTGAAAGCGTGGCGTATGTCCGGCCAAAAGAAAACCCTCAAGAAAATAGCCAATTTATTTGAGGAGTTGCGTCAGCATCCTACCACAGGTACGGGCCATGTCGAGCAGCTGAAAGGCGATTTGGCCGGGCTTTGGAGCCGTGAGATAAACAAAGGTGACCGCCTGATTTACGGCATTGAGAATGAACGTGTAATCGTCACGGTCATTTCCCTCAAAGGGCATTACAGCGACAAATAGAATTATTAACCTCATACATTTAGAATAAGATGTCAAGTCTGGCAAGCCGATGAGCATTGCCGGACTTGGCGCTTTTTTTACTGCCGGGGGTAGTGGCTTTTTGGGGGAATTTGTTGGTCGGTTGGGTGAAGGGAAGGGTGGGTTTGTTAATATATTTCAAAAATAATAGAAATATATGGAGGAAATTTTGTACATTTGTGGCAATTTGTTATGAAAGGCTTATGGAAAGATGGTTTGAGATTCTCCTATGGATTAGGGATCCGAAACTAATGATTTTCAGATGGATATATCATATAATCAGAGGGCACTGACCGAATATTGACCCAGTTTGACCTTGTGTGTATACTCCCGTAGGCTCTGCCAAAGCAACCCACTTGCCGCGCTGCCACGCGTAGCGAAGGGCTCTGAAAATTTAACAGGTTTGTGGCGTACATTGCCGCCAATGGAATCATTTTGCAATGGATGCTCTGATTATCAGTGGCTTTCCTGGCTTTTCTAAGAACTGATAAAGTAATATAGTAATTACATAATCTGAAAAAAGATGAGACATTTACTGAATTGTGCCGTTATGGCATCGCTGCTTGTGGGCGCCAGCTCGTGTAGCGATACTTTCGACGCCACAAGCGACCAGCAGGGGCGTCTCGTGCTCGATCTCAATGTGAGCCACGACGTTGCCGCTCCCGCCAACGCTCCCAAGGGCGCTCCCGCCCGCGGCGATTCGCGTGCCCCCGAGGCCAAGCAGATCACTGCCGCCGACCTCAGTCTGACGTTGCGCTCCACTTCGGGCAGCTTCGTGCAGACGTGGAGCTCACTCGCCGATTTCGACCCCGCCCAGGATTTCCCCGTAGGCGCCTACGAGTTTGAGGCTACTTATGGCACCAAAGGCCAGGAGGGTTTCGACAGTCCTTATTATTATGGAATGACGCAGCTCAGCATCCGTGAGAACCAGACTACGCCGGTTTCTGTTACGGCCCGTCTGGCCAACGCCATGGTGAGCATCGTTTATTCCGACGAGTTCAAGGGGTATTTCACTAAATACTCCACCGAGGTGCAGACCCCCAAAGCCGCTTCCATCGAGTTTACGGCCGACGAGACCCGCGCTGCCTACGTCGAGACCGGCCATGTGGAGGTCTTTGCCAACGTAACCAAACCTAACGGCCTCAGCGCCAAGCTTGCCGCCGCTTCGTTCGAGGCCGAGGCTCGCCACCACTATGTGGTGACGCTCGACATCGACGCCGGCTCCGGCACGCTCAACATAACCTTCAACTCCGACCTTGTGGAGGAAGAGGTTCCCATCGACATATCCGACCAGGTGCTCATGGCTCCCGCTCCGACGCTGGCAGCGGTTGGCTTCACCCCGGGCGAGACGCTCAAAGTGGTTGAGGGCTCGCATGCCGCAGCCGACAAGGTCCGCATGGTTGCCACTGCCTATGGCGAGGTAGCCACGGGCGTGCTCACCACCAGCTCTGAAAGCCTTTACACGCAGCGTTTCCCCTCGAGCGTAGATTTCGCTTCGGCTCAGCCTACCGACCTCGCCGTGATGGGCAACCTCGGCTTCAAGGAGTATGGCTTCACAGGTATCAAGAGCCAGATGGCCATCGCCGACTTTACCGAACTGATTCCGCAGCTTACCTACGTTGAAGGCGGAGACAACACCTCCACATTCACCCTCGTGGCCAAAGACAAATACGCCAAAGTCAGCGAACCTCTTACGCTTACCGTCGAGGTAGAGAAGCTTCAGATGAGCGTGGTGTCCACACGGACGCTCTACGTCGACGAAGAGACCCTTTCCTTCACACTTGCCTACAACGGCAACGATGCCGAGACGGCACTTCAGGTAAGGCTTAAGAACGCTCGCGGCACATGGAGCAACGCCACAATCAGCAGCATCACTCCTGCCGGCGAAGGGCAATATACTGTAGTTGTGGAAATTCCCGCCAAGGGCGACATCGTTTTCCAATGCACGTCGGGCTCTCTATCGACCGGAGAAATCGAGGTTAAGCGTACAGAGCCCAACCATAACGTGAGCTTCGACGGCGCCGGGGCGTTTGCCACCTACGCTATCGGTTCGCTCGGCCATAACGACGGCTCCGACGCTTCGGCCGACATGAGCTCGACCACCTTCTACCTCTCGACCGACGACGCCAACTATTCGAAGGTCGACGTGACGCCCACCGGCTCGACCATCCGCATCGATAATCTAAAGCCCGCTACGACATATTATCTAAAGGCCATGCAGGGCGGAAAGTTCTGTTCTCCCGCAGTCTTCACAACCGAGGCAGCTCCCCAGCTTCCATATTCCGATATGGAGACTTGGGAGATTCAGCCCGGAGGCTCTGACTATTGGTGGAAAAGTTATCTCGGCCCGGCAGAAACCACTCCTTGGGGCAGTATGAACCTTATCACGACATCGGCAGGTGGCAGCGGCACGAATGCTTTTAAACACGACGGTTGTGCCTATGTGGCCCGTTCCGGCACCGACCGCACCGACGATAAGCACTCCGGCGCATATGCGGCAGTTGTAAAGACTATCGGGTGGGGCTATAGCGACGCCAACGGCGGTATGAATGCCAAAAATCTTACTGTAGGCTCGCTTCATCTCGGCACTACTCCCGCGAGCGGCGAACCCACATATGGTTATTCATTTGCCAGCCGTCCCTCCGCGCTCAAATTCTGGTATAAATACTCACCTCGCAACAGCGCCGATTACGGTTATGCTGAGGTCCAGATAAAGGATGCCAATGGCAACGTCATTGCTGAAGGAAAGAGCAATCTTAATGCCGTAGGCAACTATACACAGCACACATTTGCTCTTGATTATGCTGCCGGAAGCGCCAAGGCTGCTACAATCTGCGTGACTTTCCGCTCGTCAAATAACCCTGCCTGCCAGACCATCAGCAACGATAACCTGACAAAACCCGGTTTCGGCAACCTCAGCGACGGCAAATACGAGGGCTCGCTCCTCTATATCGACGACATCGAGCTGACTTACTAATCTTAACTCCGACTATCTGATATGAAAACCGATATAATTTCATTGGCCGTCGTGGCCGCTGCCGCCTTCGCAGGGCTTACCTCCTGCTCCGACACCTGGACCAACGACCTGGCAGAAGAAGAGAAGGGTACGCTCAACACTGCAAGCATCCTCGCCTCGGTCAACACCTATGAGGCAGAGAAAGAGGATGCCCAGGGAGCGAAGGCGCCCGAATCTCGTGCCGTCACCGACCTCAGCCCGTTTATCGTCGAGGTTGTAAAGTCAGACGGCTCGAAAGTAGCTTCCTGGACCTACGCCACGATGCCTCCGGCACCTACCTTCGCTGTTGGTACCTACACCGTGCGCGTGAAATCGCACAACCCCCAGCCCGTGGAATGGGAGAAACCCTACTACGCCGGCGAACAGCAGTTCCAGATCAAAGCCAACGATGTTACCGACGTCGAACCCATCGTCTGCACTCTGGCCAACGTACGCGTCTCGATTGAAGTTACTGAAGCCCTTAAGAAGGCATCGGCTGGCGATGTGAAGATTACTTTCACAGGCGAACCTGGCGTAGACCTCGAATTTGCTCCCGATGAGACCCGCTCGGGCTATTTCGCATACACCGAAGGCCTTTCGACCATGAAGGTTCATTTTGAAGGCACCGTGAGCGGCGCCCGCGAGGACTTCACCCACGTGCTCAAGGACATAAAGCCCGGACAGCACCGGCTGGTGAAGTTCGCCCTGCGCATTAACCCCAATCCTCCCGCCGACGAGACCGGCAACATTGAAATTCCCGAAGGTGAAGGAATTATGGTTGACTGCGGAGCTACAACAATCGAAGTCGATGGAAAGGTAAGCAGTGCTGAGGATATTATTGATAATCCTCAGCGCCCTCAAGAGGACCCTGAAAATCCGGACAATCCCGATAATCCCGACAAACCCGACGTTGATAAGGCCATCACCTTCAGCAGCTCGACGCTCGACCTCGAAGGCGCAAACATGGCCGAGGAATTCGGCGAAGAGGAGGGGTTGAAGCCGGCCGTGGTCGATATCCACAGCGAAAACGGCGTTACCTCGCTCAATGTGAAGATTATCTCCGACTTCCTCACCGAGGATATGCTCAGCGGCATCGGCCTTACAAGCCAGTTTGACCTCGCTGATCCGGGCGAGTATGCCGAAGGTCTTGCCGGACTCGGCTTCCCGAGTGCCGACGAGGTGAATGGCGCTCACGACCTCCAGTTCAACATCACCAAGTTCATCCCGCTGATTTTCAAGGAGGGCGACCATAAGTTTGAAATCACCGTGACCGATTCCAAAGGTCTTGTAAAGACAATGGTTCTCCTTATCCGTGTATAACCCCGCAAACTACTGAACAGATGAAAAACAAAGCATTAATTTCGCTTGCAGCCGCATTCGCGGCCATGCTGACGTTCAGCGGTTGCAGCGACGAAATAAACTATGATTCGCCGGACGATGGCCAGGGCCGCGTGCTCATCCGTCCGATGCTCAACAACGACGTGAGCGGCACCGTAACCACCGGTGGTAAGAAGGCCCCCTCACGCGCTGGCGGCGTGGCAAGCGACGAGCTTGCCGCCAAGACCCTTATCTGGATCTCCAACAGCAAAGGACTCGTGCGCAAGTTCGACGGCGTAGGGCAGGTGCCCGCCGAGGGCGTCTGGCTGAATTCCGACAACTACATCGCCGAGGCATGGACGGGCGACTCCGTTTCGGCATCGTTCGACAAGAAGTACTTCAAGGCCCGCGAGCCGTTCACCATCTCCAAAGGCCAGACCATACAGATCGACCTCGAACTGAAAATCTCCAACGTTGTGGTTGAGGTGGAATACGACGACGAAGTTAAGGATCTGCTGGTCACACCTTCGGTAACAGCCGGTCATAAGCGCGGTACGCTTACCTTCGAGGGCTTGGATATGGAGAGAACTCCCGGCTACTTCATGATGCCTTCCTACGATAAGAACATCGCCTACACCTTCACCGCCAAGACCGTCGACGGCTCCGACGTGAAGTACGAGGACGTGATAGAGAATGCCCGGCCCGGCTACAAGTACAAGCTCAAGATTGTATACAACAATGGTGGCGGCCAGGATCCCATCGGTGCCGGGCTCTTCCAGATTGTGGTCGACGAGAGCGAAATCGTAGTCGAGGACCATATCCTCATCGAGTCGGCTCCCGTAATCAGCGGCATCGGCTTCGACCTTGCCACTCCCGTAGTGGGCGAGGCCGGCAAACTCGAGACCCGCAAGCTCTGGATTCAGAGCGTCTGCGCCCTCAAGGCCGTTGAAATCAGCTGCCCGACAGGCTTCGATGCGCTCGGCATCGGTGGAAACGACTTCGAAATCTTCGGAATGCAACCCTCGGTGGCCGACGCTCTTGCCGCACACGGCTTCAGCTACATCCACCAGAAGCACACCGGCGAGGCCACCAATCCCGAATTCGAGGAGATGAAACTCGTATTCGACGAGGCATTCATGAACCTTCTACCCAACGGCGAGCATGAAATCACTATCCGCGCCACCGACGCCAACGGGCGCACGGGCGTGGCCGTGATGAAGGTCATCCTCACTGACGCCAGCGTGCAGACCGTAGAACTCCCCGCCGCCTCGCCTGCCGTATGGGCTACCCAGGCCACGATTACCGGTACCGTACTTAAGGACGGCATCGAGAACCACGGCTTCAACTACCGCGAGGCCGGAACCCAGCAGTGGAGCTTCGTGGCAGCCGGTGCCGGACAGTCGGGCGCCCGTCGTCGCGCCGCCCGCAGGGCTCCCGCAGTCGGCTCGAACTATTCGGCAGTGCTCACGGATCTCAAACCCGGAACGATCTACGAATATCAGGCCGTATGCACCGGATTCGAATCTTCCATCGCCCGCTTCACCACCGAGGAAGCTCTTCAGCTCAAGAACGCAAGTCTGGAGGAATGGACCAGCGCCAAGTGTCTGAACGACCGTAAGAATGTGCTGATTCCCGCCTCAAGCGAGGCCGATATGTTCTGGGACAGCGGTAACCATGGCTCGGCCACTATGAGCAAGGAAGTAACTCAGCAGGCTACCGACAAGGTTCACTCCGGCCAGTACTCGGCCAAGCTCTGCAGCCAGTTTGTCGGCGTAGGCTCTCTTGGCAAGTTCGCCGCAGGCAACCTTTTCGTGGGCAAATATCTCAAGACCGACGGAACCGACGGCATACTCGGTTGGGGACGTCCGTTCACCTCGCGCCCGACGGCTCTACGCGTGTGGGTTCATTACACCCCCGGCACCGTCGAATACGACAACCCCAATGTTTCCGACATCGTGAAAGGGCAGCCTGACAAGGGCATCATCTACGTGGCCATCGTCGACGGTTCCACCAAGGAAGCCGAAGGCACTTCCTGGCCTGTTGTCGTCAAGACCAAAGGCGCCGAACTCTTCCACAAGACCGACAGCAACGTAATCGGCTACGGCGAGAAGATTTTCACCGAGACTACCGCCGGCAGCGACCTCGTAATGGTAGAGATTCCCATCTCGTACACGCGCACCGACCTCAAGGCTTCGAACATCATCATAACCTGTTCGGCTTCGAAGGGTGGTGATTACTTCGCCGGAGGCGACTCCGTGATGTATCTCGACGACTTCGAGCTCGTATACTGATTATAACGCCCTAATATATCGGGAGGGTGCCGCACTTTGAATGCGGCACCCTTCTGTCGTTATGTAAGGTTGCAATTTCAGGCTTTGGCCGGAGCTGCCAGACCGCGGATAATGATATTGATCAGGCGAGTGCGGTCCGACAGTTTCTGACGTAGGCGCTTGGCGTCGGCGGGAGCCACGAGGCGGATATCGGCGTAGCGGTCCTCACCGTCGAGGAAGGCATTGAGGCCGTCGAGAGTCAGCGTGGAGGCTGCAGGCGAATCGTCGGTAAGTGTCGGGCGTCCGTCCGGACCGGGAATTGCCGGATTGAAGCGGTACACCGGCCAGTAGCCCTGCTCCACCGCTTCGCGCTCCTCTACAATCGAGTGTCCGAGCCCTTTGCGGATGCCGTGGTTGATGCAGGGGCAATAGCATATCACTATCGAGGGTCCGGGATAGGCTTCGGCCTCCCGCAGCGCGTCGATTGTGTGCTGATAGTCTGCTCCGAGAGCTACGGAGGCAACGTAGACCGTCCCGTAGGTCATCATCATCCGTCCGAGGTCCTTCTTGAATGTCCGCTTGCCGGCGGGGGAGTACTTGGTGACCGCCCCGAGCGGCGTGGCTTTCGATGTCTGACCGCCAGTGTTGGCATAGCACTCGGTATCCATTACCAGCAGATTGATGTCTTCGCCCGAGGCGAGCACATGGTCGAGTCCGGCGAATCCGATATCGTACGCCCATCCGTCGCCGCCTATAGCCCATACGGATTTCTTGCCGAGCACATCCTCATTGGCGTGGATAATGGCGAGAGGTCCGTCGGCGATTCGTTCAGCCGGGAGAGCGGCGAGCTGACGGGTTACTTCCTGTCCGGCGCTGTAGGAGCCTTCGGGGTCAGATGCCGCGGCGGTCCAGGCGCGCAAGGCGTCGGCGACCGGCTTCGGGAGCGACGTGTCGGCGAGAGCCTCGGCTATAGCGGCTCCGACGGCCTCGCGGCGCTGTCGCAGGCTCAGGGCCATGCCGTAGCCGTATTCGGCATTGTCCTCGAAGAGCGAATTGCCCCACGCCGGGCCGCGGCCGTCGAGCCGGCGCGAGCAGTAGGCGTTGCTGGGGTAGTTGGCGCCCCATACCGAGGAGCATCCGGTGGCGTTGGCAATCAGTAGCCGTTCACCGAAAAGCTGCGTGAGCAGTTTCACGTATGGCGACTCGCCGCAGCCGGCGCAACAGCCCGAGAACTCAAGCAGAGGCTGGTGGAACTGCGAGCCATTGATTGTGAAGCGTTCTACTGGCGGTTGTTTGTCGGATACTTTTGTCTCGCAGTATTCGAGCAGCGGAATCTGCAACGGAAGCTGTGTGGCAATTGGCTTCATTGTCAGGGCGTGGCCCGGACAGATTATCGCGCACGAAGAGCATCCCGTGCAGTCCTCGGAGTAGACCTGGATGCGGAAGTGGTAGCCTTCCGTTCCTTTGGCCGTGGCAGGTCGGGTGGTGAGACCTGCGGGAGCGGCTTCCAGTTCTGCGTCGGAGAGCAAGTAGGGGCGTATGGCGGCGTGAGGGCAGACAAGCGAACACTCCGTGCACTGCACGCACTTCGAGAAATCCCATTCAGGCACATCGATGGCAATCCGGCGCTTCTCGAAGGCCGTGGTTCCCATCGGCATCGTACCGTTGGCCGTGAAGGCAGATACGGGCAGCTCGTTCCCCTCCAAGCGGATACACGGCTGCGAGATTTTGTGGAAGAAGTCCACGGTTGAGAGCAGCCGGTTGCCCGTCTGCGGAGCATAGACGGCAGCCTTGAGCGCATCGGTATCAGTGGCTCGGGCCCACTCGGGCGGAACGGCCACACGGCGCAGCCCCTGCAGGGCAGCGTCCACAGCCTGGATGTTGGCATTTACGTCGGCCTCGCCTTCGTGGATGTAGGTTTCGGTGATTTTCTGCTTGAGCTGGGCGATTGCCGTATCGAACGGAATGAGGTCGGAGAGATGGAGGTAAACGGTCTCCATAATCATATTCACCCTTACGCCGAGGCCGAAGCGGGCGGCTATCGCCTGGGCGTCGATGGCGTAAAAGGCTATATTGCGTTGTGCGATGGCGCGCCGCAGGGTGGCGGGAAGGCGCGTCGACATCTCCTCGTCGGTCCACGCGCAGTTGAGCACGAGGGTACCCCCGTCGTGCAGACGGTCCACGAGGCGGAAGCGGTCTACATATGTGTTCTTGTTGCAACCCACATAGTCGGCATTCTCAATGGTATATTCGGCATGAATTGGTTCCGGAGCGATACGGAGCTCTGAGGTGGTATAGCCGCCGGATTTTTTTGCCGAATATGTGAAGAACGCCTGCGCGTATAGACCTTCGGTATCGCCAATTATGCCGGCCGCCTGCTTTGTGGCGCCCACGGTGCCGTCGGAACCCATGCCGAAAAATATGGCCTGGTGCATAGCCCTGTCGGAAAGGCTGTAAGTCGTGTCGACATCAAGCGAGAGCCGGGTTACATCGTCGGTGATGCCGACGGTGAAAAACTGCCGCGGAGTGGGAGAAAGCGCCTCGTCGACCACGGCCTTCACCATTGCGGGTGAAAAATCCTTGCTCGAAAGGCCGTAGCGGCCGCCTATTATGCGGACATCGCCGAAGCGGTGGGTCATCAGCGCCGTGGCCACATCCTTGAATAGCGGTTCGCCCTCGGCTCCGGCCTCCCTGGTACGGTCGAGCGTAACGATGGTGCGGGCCGTAGGTGGAATCGCCGCCACGAGGTCGGCCGAACTGAAGGGGCGGTAGAGGCGCACTTTGATCTGCCCCACACGGTAGCCGCGCCGGTTGAGGTCGGCCACGGTCTGCTCGATTACCTCGCAGCTCGAAGCCATCGATACGAGCACCACCTCGGCATCGGGCGCGCCGACATAGTCGAAGAGGTGGTATTGGCGTCCGGTAGCTTTGGCCACGCGGTCCATCACTCCCTGCACGATTGTGGGGAATGCCATGTAGGATGGATTGGAGGCCTCGACGTTCTGGAAATATACGTCGGGATTCTGGGCCGACCCGCGCAGGGTGGGGTGGTCCGGGTTCAGAGCCATGGCGCGGAATCGCGCTATCGCCTCGCGGTCGATCAGCGGCCATATTGTCTCGTAGTCGATAACGTCGATTGTGGCCATCTGGCCCGAGGTGCGCCAGCCGTCGAAGAAGTGAAGCACCGGCATGCTCCCCTCAATGGCTGCCAGATGGGCTACAAGGGCGAGATCCATCGTCTCCTGCACGGACGCCGAGGCGAGGATGGAGAAGCCGGTGGTTCGCGTGGCCATCACGTCGCTGTGGTCGCCGAAGATACTCAGTGCATGGGTGGCGAGCGAGCGGGCGCCGACGTGGAATACCGCCGGAACCATGTTCCCGGCCATCTTGAACATGTTGGGGAGCATCAGCATCAGCCCCTGCGAATTGGTGAACGTCGTTGCCAGCGATCCGGCGGCCAGAGCGCCGTGGCAGGCTCCGGCAGCGCCAAGCTCGCTTTCGAGTTCCTCGACGCGCATGGGCACTCCCATGTAGTTCTTACGTCCCTTCATGCCCCATTTCTGGGCAATCTCGCCCATAGAGGCCACGGGTGTGATGGGGTAGATGGTGGCCACGTCGCTCAGTGCGTAGGCTATGTGGGTGGCGGCCGTACAGCCGTCCATTATCTGTCTGGTCATAGTGTGATTCGTAAAAGAGCCGGGCCGCCCACTGCGGTGTGAGCAGGGAGAGCGGCCCGGAGTCGGAAGAACTATAGAGTTATAAGGGGAACAGTGTCCGACGGTCGACGTGGCGTCAGCCTAAGAACATGTGGTAGAACACTTCGGTGAGCCAGATCCAGAGTGGGAGCGCTCCGATGAAAACTATCATGTTGAGCGCAAGCGAGGAGGTCGAGGTAGCCACGTAAGTGTCGTATTCCGAGGCGATGATGATGCCCGAGAAGGCAGGAGGAAGTGTGCAGGCCACCACAAGCATCTTGAGGTTGAGAAGATCCATGTGGAAGATCAGACCGAGAGCAAGCACGAATGCCGGCATCATGAACAGCTTGAGGATAACACCCAGAACAGCCTGCCAGTTGACGGTCACCTTGACTGCCGACAGCGTTACGCCTGCGGCAAATACGGCCATCGAGGCGTTGGCCCCCTTGATGAGGTCGAACGACGGGCTCGCCCATTTCGGCCAGGGAAGTCCGACAATCACCCAGATTACGGCAAGGATAGGAGCCCATGCCACCGGCTGTTCGAGAGCGTGAATCACCGGGCCCCATGCCGATGGCTTCTTGGCTCCGGCAGGGAGCGGTTTGAGCTTCTCGTTGGCGGAATTGAGCAGCGAGAGACCTACGGGAATGCCTACGGCGTTGACCACGATACCGACTATGGCTACCACGAGAGCCACATAGGGGGTTGTGCCGAAAATAGGCTCCAGCACGGCGAAGCCGAGGAAGCCGATGGTAGGCGAACCACACACGAGGGCCATTATGGCGCCGTCGGCCTTGTTGGTGTCTTTGAAACACTTGGCGTAGATGAAATAGACAATCATGAAGCAGACCATGATGCCGACAAGCGAAATCAGCGATAGCTTGATATCGCGCACGAGCATCTCACGGCTTGCATCGACAATCGAAACGAAAAGGGCTGCCGGCAATGCGAAGTCGAGCACAACCTTATTGAAGGCTTTCGCATCCTTGCCGCTGAATGCTCCCTTTTTCCCTGCGATGAATCCGGCAATCATTACAACGAATATCGGGACAATCGCGTAGATGATGATGTGTAGCATAATCCTGTTGTCTTGAAGTTAGTTTTTAGTTGAAAGTGAAGAGCCGCCGTGGCTCCGGTGTGTCGGCCGGAGCCCGGCGGTAGGTTGAGAGTGTAGGGAAGTCAGACTGTAATCTGCTGCAGCGGAGCGGGGTTGAGATAACCTATGTGGCCGCTTTCCTTGCCCGAATCGGCAGCGAGCTGTACATTGATCAGCGCGGGTTTCTTCGAGGCGATAGCTTCGGTAAGGGCCTTGTCGAGCTCTTCAGGTGTCTGCACATAGTAGGCCTGCGCGCCGAATGCTTCGGCGATTTTGTCGTAGCGGGCGTTGATGTCGAGAGTGGTCGGGGCCGGGTCGGTGGTATTGTCCATAGGCTTGCCGATTCCGTTGTAGATGCCGCCGTTGTTGAATATGACTACGGTGACGGGAAGCTGGAAGCGGCATGCCGTGGAGAAGTCCATGCCTGAGAAGCCGAACGCAGAGTCGCCTTCGATGGCGACAACCTGTTTGCCGGTCGCCACGGCAGCTCCGACCATCGAGCCCATGCCCATACCCATGATTGCCCATGTGGCGCAGTCCACGCGGTGGCGCGGCAGGCTCATGTTGATGGCGTCGCGGGTATCGTCGAGGGTGTTGGCACCTTCGTTTACGAGGATGATGTCGGGATTACCTTCGATATGAGGTTTGATTACGCCAAGAGCAGTCCAGTGGTCCATCGGCATCGCAGTCTTGTTGGCGGTCAGACGCTCCTGGAATTTTACGCCTTTGGCCTTGGTTTCCGCCTGCAGGGCCGGAACCCATGCCGGATCGGCGCTCATTTTGCGCGTCTTCATGGCGGCGAGGATTGCGTCGAGCGAGAGTCCCAGGTCGCCCACCACGGGGGCGGCGATGGGCACGTTCACGTCGATTTCCTCAGGAGCCACGTCGAGCTGGATAAACTTCATGGCGGGATTCCACTTGCCGCGTCCGAACGAGAGCATCCAGTTGAGGCGTGCGCCTACCACCATTACAACGTCTGCCTCCTTCATGATTGTAGAGCGGCATGAGAGGGCACTCAGCGGCCCGTCGTCGGGCATCAGGCCCTTGGCCATCGACATGGGGAGGTAGGGGATGCTGTAAGTCTCGATAAGGTCCTTGATTTTGTCGTCGATCTGGGCGTAGGCCGCCCCTTTGCCCAGAAGGATGGCAGGATGTTTTGCAGCGGCCAGAATGTCGGCGGCGCGTTCTACCGAGGCCTGGTTGGGGGCTACGGGTGAGTAGATGTCGACAGGTTCATAGAAAAGCTTGTCGGCGTCCTCACGGTTCATCACCTGACCGAGAGCCGGAGTGGTCATGTCGATGTAGACGCCGCCGGGGCGACCGGATACGGCCACGCGATATGCGCGTGCTACGGCCGAAGGAATGTCCTCGGCTTTACTGCAGCGGAAAGCGGCTTTGACCAGAGGCTTTGCGGTGTTGAACTGGTCGAGCTGCTCGTAGGTGCCCATGTTCATGTCGACCATCGTGGGGTCGGAGGCTCCCGAAATCTGAATCATCGGGTAGCAGTTTACGGTGGCGTTGGCCGTTGCCGTCAGTCCGTTGAGGAAGCCGAGCGACGATACCGTCATAAGCACGCCCGGAGTCTTCGTAAGGTATCCCTCGGTGGCGGCGGCCATGCCGGCCTGCTGCTCGTGGCGGAAGCCTACGAAACGGATGCCCTGACCCTGGACCATATATGCTGCCTCGGTGATGGGGATGCCTACAAGGCCGTAGACGTTCTTGATGCCGATATTTTTAAGGGCGCGTGCCAGAACGTACATGCCTGTAACCTGCTCGGGATACTTCGGAGCGGGCTGCTGGCAGTTGCATGTAGTATTGGCCGGTGTGGAAGGAGTGTTCTGCATAGCTTATAGTTGAAAGTTGATGAAGCGCCGGCCGGAATAGTGATTGCGTTGAGGCCGGCGCTTCGGTTGTAGGTTTGGTTGATATGTTGGAAAGGGGCTGGCCCCTTGTGGTGTTTTCTGATAGTTTTTAGTTGTCAGGCCTCGGTAACTCGGAACCGAGTTACCTCGGCCGACAACCAAAAACTAACAACTAAAAACTATATTCGAAGATTCCGGGGGAAACCGCATTGCCCTCGCTCGGGCTTCGGCTTCGGGGGAGTTCCCTTTCCCCGGCAGGTCATTTCACAGATTATATTGTCGTGCCGGCATTCTCTTCAGGCCGGCGCGGATGGAATACCGCTTACATCTGGCCGTTGGGCAGAGGCTCGGTGGTGCCGTTCTTGGCGAACTGCTGAATCTGCTCTTCGGTATAACCGAGGCTCTTGAGCACTTCGTCGTTGTTGCCGCCCAGCGTAGGACACGGACCGTAGGTCGGGGTGTAGCCCGAGATAGTGAAGGGGCATCCAACCGTTACGAATTCGCCGACCTTGCCGCCCTGGTTGATTTTCACGAGGGTGTTGCCGTCGTAGAGGGTCTGGTCGTCCATTATCTCCTTGGTGTTGAGTACCGGAGCGCAGGGAACGCCGAAGGGTGCCAGCTTTTCGACGATTTCGTATTTGTCGAACTGGAGAGCCCAGGCCTGTACGCGGTCGATGAGCTGCTGTTTGTGGCGGTCGCGTGCGTCGGCGGTGTTGAAGTCGGGGTTGGTGAGCCAATCCTCGAAGCCGAAGGCCTGACAGGCTTTCTCAAAGTCCTTGGCGCCACGCTGGAAGATTATGTAGCAGTAGTCGTTGGGGTCGGTCTGCCATCCTTTGCACTTGTAGGTCCAGCCGAGCACGCCCGAACCCTCGGTGTTGCCCGAACGCGGAACGTAGTCGGGGAACTTTTCGTTGGGGTACTGCATGTATTGGGTGAGGTAGCCGATCTTGTCGAGGGTGAGCTGGTCGCGGGTCTTGATACGGCAGAGGTTGAGGCAGGCATTGTGCATCGACTGGTATACGTAGGTGCCTTCGCCGGTCTGGTTGCGCAGCTGCAGGGCTGCCAGCAGACCGATAAGCATGTGCATGCCGGTGTTCGAATCGCCCAGGGCTGCGCCGCTCTGGGTAGGAATGTTGTAGTCGCCGGAATACCAGCCGGTGGTAGTGGCTGCTGCGGCCGTTACCTGTGCGATAGGCTCATAGGCCTTGAGGTCTTTGTATTTCGATGTGGGAGGGAAGCCCTTGATAGTGCCGTAGATACAGCGCGGGTTGAGGGCGTGGACGGCCTCCCAGCTGAATCCAAGCTTATCCATGGCGCCCGGGTGGAGGTTTTCCACGAATATGTCTGCGCCCTTAATCAGTTTTGTCAGAATCTCCTTACCGTCGGGAGTGGCGGCGTCGAGTGTGAGCGATTTCTTGTCGCTGTTGAGCTGCAGGAAATAGTAGCTCGGGCAGTCGGGGTCGAACTGAAGTTCGTTACGCGTTGCGTCGCCCGATCCGGGACGTTCGATTTTTACAACTTCGGCGCCGAGCCATGCGAGCATCTGCGTGCAGGAAGGACCGGACTGTACGTTGGTGAAGTCAACAACCTTAATGCCTTTCAGAGGAGCGGTGTTCATAGTATCAATAGTTTTTTTAGTCGTTTGATTATATAGAGGAGTTCTATAAATTAAAATATTGTAGTACAGTTGTTTATATGGTTCCAAGAG
>OKRZ01000188.1_pt1 | contig 42814 bp, 75 predicted proteins | sample 1601141 | NCBI WGS metagenome assembly OKRZ01 (sample SAMEA3541524, study PRJEB24748) | human gut metagenome | biome: human gut; feature: human-associated habitat; material: faeces | place: China | collected 2012
GTGGTGGAAAGTTTCACAACTCCCCACCACTATTGTCCCATGTCTGTCCAGCCGCTGCCTGCTTTGACGGTTACGATTAAGTTGTGAAATGAAAAAGGGCGCCTATTTGATGGCTTCGACGAAACCAACAAACAGACGCTTGAAAGATCGTATGAAATTTTGAGGAAAAAACGCTCTAATTTGCGCCCGCAAAAAGGGCGCTTCTTTAAATTCTGCCCTTGAAATCGCAAAAGGGGGAGTTCGGATCTCCCCAGTTACCAAAATAACGCGAAAATATCTTTTTTCCTGAGTGCAAAATTTGAAATAAAAAAAGGCGGCAACCCTTTGGTATTCTAAGCGTTGCGCTTAAAATATCCAAATTGTTGCCGCCTTATGGTGGAGGCGGCGGGAGTCGAACCCGCAACTGAAACAGTAAAAGCATTGGTATTACACGATTTTTTGACGCGCATCTGTAATTCCATCTGCAATTTATTTTCCCAGTTTGCGCATGACGCTATTATAGACACGCTCGTTCACGATTTTCAAACTGTCCATCAGCTCGTCCATGATTTCCCACGCCTTGTCCGGTGGAACATCTGCCACTGCATGTAGAAAATCGCTGTCGCCGTATGTTTCGACGCTAACCGGCGCGGGCGCTGCAGAGTATGCCGTTGGCAAATCTCTCTCTCTACTGCCGCTTTGCTGGTCACGGATGGCATACAGCACGGCAAGGCGCTCATAGTTTGTCCAGCTTGATTCCTCTGTTTCAAGGCGAGCTATCCAGCGCTTGACCTCATTCTCGTCGACCATAGGGGAGCACCCCCTTTAGCCCTCGATCGTGTCCATGCAGCGCTGGATGGCTCTGCGGATGCTTTCGTCGTCGGCGTTGTCCAGCATTTCCTGCAACTGGCGTTTCATGTTGTCGATGCCGCCATCACGGGAATAGTGGCCGCGCACGTAGTGCGTGCCGCGTCTGCCTCTGCCGCGCATATCGTACTCGTCGCGGCGGCCGGAATAGCCATCTTCTTCCATCGCTTCGATCTTGTCGATGTTCTTAATGGTATCAGTCAGCTTATGCACGATGTCAAGGTCACCTGCGCCAAGCTCACCCTTGCGAGTGATTTCTTCCAGCTCCTTGCAGAGCATGTCGCGCAGATCATACATAGATTTCATACCCATTGTTTTCTCCTTTCTCAGCTCACGCGGTCGATGGTCAGGTTGCTGTTGGCAAAACTGACTGCTTCCGCGCTGGTGTTCTTCGCCGCCACCGTCACGCAGCAACCGCGCGGCACTTCAACGATGGTGCTGACGTAGACGTTAAAGTAGTTTTCCACCGCAGCGGGCGTGACGGTCGCCGCAGCGCTGTTGAGCGCTTCGCCGTTGACCGCGAGCGCCGTGGTGATTGCGCCTACCGTGCCGCCTGTTGGGACGGCGATATTCGCGCCAAAGCTGACCTTAAAACGCGCCTTGCACTGCTGCGTCAGCCCGCGAAGGGTAACAAGGCCGCTTCCCTCGCGGTGGACGATGCAGGGCTTGCCACAAGCCGCCGTTGCAATCAGAGGCACATTCTGCCCAGCGGGGACGGTCGCGATTCCGGGGTTCACATATTCAGCCATATATTTCATTCCTTTCTAAAGGGGTCGAAATCGACCCGGTTAAAATACAGCGGCGGAGCGATTGCCCCGCCGCGTTGTTGTAGTATCGGCACGGGGCCGACCATTTTCCCCGCATGGGGAAAAAGCTATGCTATGCAGTTGTCAGCAGCCGCAACCATTGCAGTTGTACTGATTGCCGCATCCGGTGTACTGGTATGGGGCAGGGACGCTGAACGAAGGAACGGGACGCGGATTGTAATACGCGAACTGTGCGCTAACATAGTTGCGCATATCAAGCGTCTGCGCAGACTGAGAAGCCGCGAGGTCAGCAGCAAAAAGACGCTGGTTCTGTTCAGCAATCTTTGCGTCTTTCGCAGCGATCTCCTGCGCAGTGAGACGCTGATCAATGCCGCGGAACCCGCTGTTCATCGCGTCGATGATGTCGCGCGTCGCGTTCTGCACGGTGTTGCGCGTGTCGCACGCCTGCGCCGCCATGTCGTAGCGCACCTGCGCGATCGCGGCACGGTTCTCGCAGCAGCAATTCGCGGCCTGCATCTGCATGGCGTTGAGCTGCTGCATCAGTGCCGCCTGCTGGTTAGCGCGGGACAGCTCGGCCTGACCGAAGCCGCTGTTGATGGCCTGCGCGGTTGTAGCAAAGCCACCGGTAATGGCATTGTTTAGGGCAAACGTGGAATCGCAAATGCCATTCGAGATGCTGTCAAGCTTGCGCTCAACACTTGCGAAGTCGGACGTGAGGACGTAGCCGTCCATCACCCCGCCGCCGTTACCGTTACCAAACCCGTTGCGGCCCCAACCGAAGAGGAAAAGAACGATAATCCAGATCCAGTTTTCGCCCCACATGCCCATGCCGCCGCCGTAGTTGTTCGCGGGCGCGACCGGCATAGTCATCATGGGAGCACCGTCGGAAAGAGACATGTTATCTCTCCTTTCAAAATTTTATTTATCAAATCGTGGCCACGATAAGATCAATGGAATAAATGCTCAAACTGTTTTGCCATAGATTGAAGTTGGTTTAACTCCTGCTGGCTCATAGCGCCAGATTGCAGGAGCTTATTGACTTCTTCTTTTGGGTTTCCCTGAAAGCCGCTTTGGAACTGCTGGAATTTCTGCTTGAGCTGCATCAACTCACCCATCGGCCCGGGCATCTGCCCGCCGCCCAGCGCATCCATGAACGGATTAGTCATCGTCCTCGTCCTCCTCAACCTTGCGCTTCTTCTTGCCCTTTATTTCGCCCACAAGCGCCGCCAGCGCGTCAAACTCCTTGCGGGTGACAAATTCCACGCCTGTTTCCTGCGGCGCTGTACGGGGCGTTTCTGCGCGTTCTACGAGGTCGTAAATCTTGAGCGTTGGCTTGCCGCTTGCGTCTGCTTGCTTGAGGTACACAGTCGGAGCGGTGGAATCCCACAACGCCACGGCGGAGTTGGGCGCGATCAGGTAGCCTCTTGCCTCCTGCTCGCCGCTTACCCACTGCACGCCGCCCTGCGCGATGGGGTTCTGTTGCACTGGCTGCTGCATGGGCTGCATCTGTGGCTGCTGCATCTGCCGCATCTGCATGAGGTTGTCCGGTATTGGCTGCGGATAATAGGGATTGAAATAGGGATATGCCATGTTCATTCCTCCGTTTCTTTTGCCCAGTAATAAAGCGGGATCTCGTTCTCGCTGTTCCAACTATCGTAAATCACACCATCTTGCACGCAGACCACATGTCCTGAGAGCGCGAGAATATACGTCCCGCGCGGGTGCTCGTCGGCAAACCTACCGACCGTGTAGCAATCGGGGCAAGTATCCGGCATGATATAGCGCCGATACCCAAGTGATCGCAGATATGCGCCCCAACAGGCGTTTGCATTGGGGAGATCGCCGTCTAAGTATCCTCGTATGCACAGCGACAAATAGACCTCGCCCCAGTCCTTCCCGGTCGCCTTGCAGATCGCACGCACGGTGCAATCGGACACATTACGCCCAGTGGGATTTGGATTGAAATAGCTATACATGAAATAGCTCCGCGAAATAGACGTAAGTGCGCAGCTCGTCAGGGTCAGGAAACAGTGCCAAAATATCCATCGCCATTTGCTCGGTAAACCCACAAGCTAAAAGCCGTTCGTACATTTCGCGCACCTCCTTTATTATCTATATGGTATCAAAAAACGGGCGCTCAAAAGCGCCCGTAAAATGCCCGTATTCTGCCGCGAAAATATTTTCAAAAACTTCGATTTTGCGCTTGACATATTATACCATATATGGTATATTTATATCAACAAGAGGGGCGCAGCCCAGGAGGTAAATGAAATGAACGATATCCAGATGATTATGGCCATGGCAAACGGCGAGATCCCAACCGGTTCTGAAACGATTGCAGAAAAGACGTTCACGACGAACGACGGAGAGTATTCCGCCACCGCATCCATCAGCGTCCTGCACGAAGTTTTTGAAGACGGGCACCTGGGTGAGATCGTAAACGGTGGTTGCGATGTTACCACCAGCGGCGGTGTTGTGTACGCCGCGCAGACTTACTACGAAGCCATTAAGATGGCAGAGGAACTTGTGACTCATTGGAACGACGGTGACTACAACTGGGAGCCTAAAAAGGCTCAGTGGTAAAGGAGGATTCGGCATGACGATCAAGGAATATCGCGAAGAGCTTGGCATGACGCAGGCGCAACTCGCCGCTGCGCTGGGCGTCGCTCAGAACCACATTTCCCGCTGGGAGCGCGGCACCGTGAATCCGAGCGCGGACACCTTGCGAAAGATGGCGGATATCTTCTCCTGCCGCATGGACGATATCACGCCCGCGGTCAAAAAGCTCAAGGCAAAGGATATTTTCACCCGCGAGGCCTACGAGGGACTAACTGCCGATCAGCGCCGCAGAGAGTTGAAGGTCCAGCAGGCGTGCGAATACAGCGGATGGCGCGGGTACCCAACGACCATGCACTTGCTGGTGGAACGTATCCCAGCGGAGTGGTGGGATATGTACAGTGCACAGCAGATCGGCGAAACGATGGCGCTGCTCAAAGCTGCTTATGATGACGGCGTAGCCTTTGGGCGCGAGCACCCGGAAATGCAAGGTTGACATTTGCAACCCGGCGTGGTACATTGATGATGTCGAGTATGAGAGGCGCTCATACTCGGAGTGGCACGATCCTGCCGCCGTGGATTGAAATATGTTAAAAAGCAATTACAAAGCGGAAAAAGCACCGACGATTAGTCGGTGCTTTTCTCTTGCCCATCTGCAATTTTTGTATACGCTCTCCGCCTGATTTTTGCCAATCCGTCAACGCTGACGTGCAACATGTCCGCGACCTGTACGCAGCTTTTCCGCCGAACGTCGCACTCAATGATGCACGCCGCCTCGTCCTGCGGCAGCTTGAAGGATAAAACATACGCTACAGCTCGCTTTGGAGCCATAGAGGATAGTTGCGCGCGGATACGCTTATGCTGACTGTTCATGCCCGTGTAAGGCTTGCAGAGGCGCTTGCGCGTGGGCTTTCGCCGCCCGCTCCTTTCTGTGCCCAAATCGGACACCGTTATTTTGTCGCTCTCTGGATCATCGTCACGACTTCCTGCCGCGTGATAAATCTCTGCGGCGCGCTGCCGTCCGTGATCTTTTCGGCCTTTGCCTTTTCCCAGTCTGCCTTTGCCCAGGTCGCCACGGGCTTCGTGCCGAGCTGCGCAAGGTAGTTGTCCATCATCTTGTTAAACGTTGCCTGATCCATGTACTCCTCCATTTCCGGCGGGTACTTGCCCGCCAAAATCATACTGCCGGAATATCTCCCGTGGTCATCCCACTGGATGTGCGGCTTATCGGGGAATTTCGTCCAGTCCCCGCCCCACGAAAAGCCCACCTGCTTGCCGATCTGCCCGCAGCGGGCGAAGAACGACGGATCGTCGTACTCATGCCCCTTGACGTTTTTGCAAATGTCGAACGCAAGCCCCGCCTTGACAGAGTGGAACGTCGGGCGCGTCGCGGTCTTTGCCGCGTAGCCCATGCGCGCAAGATAGCGCTGGTACTCGTCGTCTCGCACCGTCTCCGTCACGAGCACCGGAAGCCCTGCCTCCTTGCAGAGGTCGAGGAAAATAACGCAGTTTGCGCGCACGTCCGCCCGCAGGTCGGCAATGTCCCTACTGTGATACATTTTCGTCACCCTTGCCGTCGATCACGTCCTGCGTCTTCTGGCTTTGCGTCCCGAAGTAGAACGCGATGATGACCGCGTAGATCGTCATGAAGTCCTGCGAAATGTTGCCCGTGACGGCCATGTACGCAAATACACCCGTCAGCACCAGCGTCACGAGGCTTTTGACGCTCATCAGGTTTGCCAGTCTCTTGTGAATCAGTTCCATATTATTCGTCCTTTCCCTTAATTTTAATTCCTGCCAGCATGCCGAGTTCCGCCGTCCACGCGGCGAACCACGCGACGGTCAGGCTGTCCGGCACTACCTTGTCATGCGCAGTCAATACGAGCACCGCAACGCAGTACCAGAAAAGGTTGAGCACTGCCGCGATGACGTACTTATCCCGCTTTCTCAGTTTCTTCATAAGGCTACACCCGACAGCAGCCACGCGATGAACGCCCCCGCAAGCACGGCAAGAGCCTTGTCGACCAGCCCGTCCCAGCGTTTTCCCGCCTTGCTCGTGATGGTCTTCACGTCCTCCTTGATCTCTTTGACGTCGCCCTCCACGGTCTCTTGTTTTGTGGCCAGCACCTCGACCGAGGTCACCAGCCGGTCAAGCGCCACCTGATGTTCCGTCAGTTCGTTGATTCGGTGCGTGTTACTCTTGCACCTCGATTCAATGAGTGCGATTGCCGCGTCGTCATAATGTTTTGCATTGTCCATATCCCGCTCCCTTTCTGCGGCGTGTTACACCGCCTTGAAATAATTCCCCACCAACTCGTGCGGCAGGTATTGCAGCGTGATCTTGCCGCCCGCGGCCTCGCCGATACGCTCGCACTTGTACGTCTTGCCGTCCTCGCCGTCGAGGTAATACTTGCCGTACTCGTATTCCATGCCGCGCGCTGCGGGGATGGGGTCTGCCTGCGTGCCTGCGTGGTCGACGTTGATGATCGTCCAGAGATTGGGCGTCTTGTCCGGCGTATAGTCGGCTTGCGAGGTATGACCCAGACGGCACTTGTACACCTTGCCGCCGTAGCTCCTGCGGTCGCCCTTAGCGCAAGCCACGGGGTACGCCCATGCCGTGATGAGTTCCGGCACGCTCGCCGCCTCGCCGTCGCTCAGGCTGACCGCTGCCTGCTCGATAATGGGGCGCAGTTTCACCGCGCGGGCATACGTGACCGGCCCACCCGCAAGGGCGGTAACGGTCGCTTTGGCGCTTTCCGTTTCCGTGGGCTTGCCCATCTTAATGGATACCGTGCCGTCGCGGTGGTCGGTGATGTCGCCCGCAAGACTGTACTCGCTGTTGTCGTACTCATTGACGACTTCCTTGGTCTCGCCCGTGGGCTTCCCCTGCTCGTCCAGCACGTCCACCATATCGCGCTGCACGATGCTCCACGGCGTATTGTCGGGCAGCAGTGCCGCCACGGCGTCGTGGGACATGGTGAGGTAGATGGTTTTGGTGTCACGTCCGTCCCACGAGCGGTCAGTACGGTTGCCGTTGACCGTAGCGGGGGATTCCGTGTTGTTGACTTTGATGTGGATACTCATGTGTGCTCCTTTCTATTGCGGCGTGGCGTTCTCTTGCAGCCACGCCAGAAGATCGCCCGAGGGGGCTTCGTCGAAAGTAATGGTGCGGCATGCTGTGTCGCGCCACCCGCGACGCTGGTCCCATGCAGTGGAGGCAAAACCGCTTCCCAAATATGACATGTTGGGATTGTCCCCCCTGTTTATTATTTGGATTCCTGTAATTGTTTTGGAGCCTCCTTCGTAGTGTGCGCGTGTGCTAAACGTGGTTGACGTAGTAGAAACAGGGATTGAAAGTGTCTGATTGAAGTACCACGTCAAGCTCACATCCGGCTCAAAGTTGATATCATACCCTGTCCCGCCGATGAGCGTCCTGCCCTTGAGGATATTGTACACCGTGCCGTTGACGAGGCACTTCCCACCCTTAATTTCATAGGCTGTGCCATTGACGAGGGTCTTGTGTGTAGCGGGAGGGGGTGGCGTGACATTGCCGGAGCTGTCGACTTCCATGTCGGGCGGAAGAATGAGCGCGGGGCGGATGCCAGTTGAGTTGGATGCTTTGCTGGTCTCGCCGACGCCGTCGTAGTTGACGAGCCACACCAAGCTGGTGCTGTAGGTGAACGGTGAACGGAGCCACCAGTAGTCGGCCGAGCCGTTCAGTTTCGCAATACGCTTGTTGTTGGCGGACGTGTCGGTTCCAGATTCAAAGTAGGACAGCTTCGCACCATCTTGCGGGAAGTAGGGGTTATCGCTGGTCGTGAAGCCAATCTCGTAGCCGGACAGCAGGAAAATCTTGCAGAGCAAGCCGTTAGCACCACTCTGATCCGAGCCACTGGAACCGCCGTTCTTGCGATACGGAATCTTCACCTGCTTGATTGCGTCCCTGATGTTGCTCTCAAACGCGTTCAAGAGCGTGCTGTTCAGTATGCTGTGGATGGTGCTGTTCTCCAGATTGTTCACATCCGAGCTGTGCCATCGTGTGGCCTCGAAGATGTCCTTCATCAGCAACCAAGTGCCGTCGCAGGATTCGTCGTACAGAGAACTCGGTTTGCCCTGATGGACGACGATAAACTCTTTCGCTGCACCGTTGACGTTCAGTTTGACGATACTGCCGACGGCTTTGGTGCCGAGTTTTGCACTTGCCATCTCAGCGCCTCCTTATTGAAAGTACCAGTTGATAGCGTAGTTCTCGGTGGGCGTGGTCTCAACGTTCACGAGCGTCTGCTTGACAATGTTGCCGGATGCGATGTAGTCGCTACCGCGCGTCGCCGCCACGATGCCGCCGCTGCCGTTGCCTTTGAGGAGGGCAGTGGTGCTCGGTGCACTGGCAATCGTCACCGCGCCCGTCTTGCCGTTGACACTCGTCACGGGGTAAGGCGGCGGATTGTCCTTGCTGTACTGCTTGACGTTGTCCACGTTTCCAAGGCCGACGTCTCCCTTTGCAAGGTTCACCGCCCCTGTCTTGCTGTTGACACTTGTGACCGGCGCACTCTGCAAAGCGCTGTCAGCCTTGCCCAAACTCGTCTGCACGTCGCTTGCAAGGTCTGATTTTGCTACGGTGCTCTTAAATGCCAAACTACCGAGGTCGCTGAACCACTTTGCGATCTTGCCAAACAGCACGGAGAGCTTTTCGCCCGTTGCAATGTTTGCGCGGGTGCTCGCCGCAGTGAACGCCGCCGTGACGTTGCTGCCGTCGCCCGTCTTATCCAGCTTGTTGACAAGCGCCGAGTACACGCCGCCGGACTGTACGGGGTTTGTGCTGCCCTGCGTAGGCGTTGCGTCAGTGGTCACCTTGACGTCCTTGATAGCATTGTCAACGTACTCAAAAATGTCCGTGTGCTTGTTGTTAGGGTCGTATACGCTTGCGAGCATATCGCCCGTACCCGCGCCAGCCTGACCGCGGCAATAACCTGCATCGTAGCTTGTGCCGTCCGACAGCGTCACGATGAGATGATAGTCACTCTGCCGGATGGTAATGCCTGTGATGGTTGGTGCATCCGTGCCGGGGTTGCCCTGCGGCCCCGGCGGGCCTGTTTTGCCGGTCTCGCCGGTCTTACCCTGCGGGCCGGTATCGCCGGTCTCGCCCTTGTCACCTTTTTCCAGCACAAGGTTGAGCACCTGATTTGGGGCTTCGCCGGTAATGGTTGCGCTCGCCACCTTGCCGGACGTGACCGAGCCGATGGTCAGCACGTTTGCGGGGCCAGTCGCGCCAGTCGCGCCGATGTCACCCTTGCTGCCCTGCGGGATACCGAGTTCCAGCGTACCAGTCGACTTGTCGTAAGTCGCCGTTGCCGAGCTTCCTGCGGGCAGCGTTGTCACCGTGACCGATACAACACTCAGCGTGACAAACTTCAGCAGCGTTTCGCCATTCAGCCTTTTCGCCACGCCGCCCTGCTCAAGTACAAACTGGTCTTCGTTGGTGATCTGTAACGCTTGTGTGAGGTCGGTAATTGCTTTATCAGCCATCAGCTACCTCACTTTCCTCGTCTGGCTTCTCTGCTGCTTTAACCTGAATTCTCAGCGCGGCAAGCTCGCGTTTGTCCTTTTCGTACTTTGCGACCTCGCGCTGCAAGATCGCATAAGCCTGTCGCAGATCCGTTTGCACGCTGCTGATTTTGCCAGCCTGAGAGGCGGCGATCAGCACTGTTGAGAGCGTGTCAAACGCCCTATCAAGTAACTGCATTGCCTGTTCCATCTAAACACCCCTTCTCCATCCTGAGCCTGTACCGCCCCACGGAATGCCTTTGTAAAACTTTGATCCATCCGAGCAGTAAAGGATTCCTTGCCTAAATGGCCCCACCTGAGAGAGCCATACGCGCCCTGTCGTATCTTCTACCCACACGGCATAGAGCGTGTACCCCTGACCGGGTGAACTCGTCATGCCGCTCCACAAGATGATTTTGCCGCCTGGGGAATACACCGTGCCGGAACCATCTGAATTGAGTGACCACCCTGCAAAGGTATAGCCTGTTTTTGACGGCCTTGTGCTCGGCAAATAAAACGTCACATATCCTGTGTTGTTGGTCTCGCTGCCGTACTGCGTGCTCGGCGCGCCGCTGCCGCCGTTGGCGTTGAAACTGATGTATGCGTAATACGTTTGCGCTGCGGGCGGCGCGGTGGTAAATGTGCCGTTGTCTCTGTAACCGCTATTTGCCCAGCCGCCTGTCGTGCGGTAATACATCTCCGCCGACCACGAATAGGTGACGTTTGGCTCAAGGCCGGTGATCGTCGCCGACCATGTGTTATACCCGCCGCTTGTCTCCGCAGAGTTAAGCGTATACGTCGTATTGCCGAGCACCGTAACACGCAGCTGCCGCGCGTAGCTATAGCTTTCCGAGCCGCCCGAAAATACGGCGCTCAGATGTGCTATAGTGCCGTCGTTGCTGTCCGGCGCAATTGTTACTCTTAAAGTTGCCATAGCTTACACCAACTGTACATACAGCTGCCCTGCTGCGCCGCTGCCTGTCGGGGGAGATGTGCCATAGCTTGCGCCGCCGAGACACAGCGCGCCAGCGAGCACGATGCGGTTGTTTTGCAGCGTGATCGCGCCGCCCGTGCCAGCCGAAAGAAACAGATTGCCCGCCGCCTGAATTTGTATGCCACCATACGTCGTTTTGATGCCGAGGCCGATGCCGGTCGTCGTATAGGCAAGTTCTATGCTGCCGATGGATTGGTTGCTGCTTGCCAACAACTCGACTATGCGACCTCTGAGCTTTTCCGCCGTGATGCTCGTCTCGTCGATGTACGTCTCAATAGCGCTGTTGACTTCGCTTGCGCTCAGTCCCGCATTGTTGTCAACATAGGTCTTCGTCGCGTAGTTCGAGCCGTCCTTAAGATCGCCGACGCGGATGCTGCCGGTCTGGATTTGGTCGGCCGTCAGCGTGCCGGTAATGTTTGCCGCAGCAACGTAAAGATTGTCCGTCTTGATGCTGCTGCCGTTGATCTTAGTTGTGCCGCTCGCGTCCGTCACCGTCAGGCCGTTCAGCGTGGTCTTGACCTCGGTGTACTTGCCGTCGATGCCCTCGACCTTGAGCATGATCTCCTCGCTGGTCTTGGTGATAGTCGAGCGTGTTTCGGCAATCTTGCGGTTAAATTCCTGCGTGATGTACCCACCAGCCGGATATTCGTCTTCCATCTCCGCTTCTCCGGGGGAAGAAATGCCCGCATATCCGCGGCCATCATCAGAGAGTTTAGACAGCGGCGAATAAATGCCACCAACCGTCACGCCGTCGCCCAGCTCTGCCGCTGGATCAATGTTTGCCGCGCCTGCTTCGTAAGCCTGATACTGGTAGCCTTTCATGGTTTGCAGCAAAGCATTTACCATTGGCTGCGTAGCGTGTGGGCAACTTGCAATGACCTCCATGCCGGTATCATCGCCCGCCGTCAAGCTGTTCTCGTCATCCACAAGCAGCGTCACGCGAGAGATAGGCTTGTACTTGCCCTTGTCGGAAAAACTTGTAACGTCTTTGCCGACATAATATTTATTAGACAAGAATTCTCACCCCTCCAAACGTAATAGCGTTGCCCGATTCTGTAATGAGATAGTTCGTCTCGGTAGGCATAGACAACAGAGGAATAAGCAATAGTTTCCCTTCATCGGTAATAATCCAGTTCCCGCCGTGCGCCGCAGCGATAAAGCATAGCTCGTTGCGGATGGTGTAGTCATTTGCGGGATAGTCGATGGTATATGAGCTGTTGAGCACTGTTCGGCTGTCCAACTCTACGCCCATCAACTGGCAAAAGATGTTTACAGCGTCAGGCATAGTCATCGGGAAGTTAAGCGACTGGTCTGGCTCCCACACAACGTCAGCCTTTCTCATAGCGTCGTATGCTTCGAGTTCCCAATAATCCCCATCGCAGGAACGGCGGTTGGTAAAAAACACGCCTTTGGGAATCCAGTCCGTCGCTTGACTGCCATTAACAAGCCTGAGATAACGCTTTATCGTCGCGGCGCGCGGTACGTTGTCCGCATACAGTGCCAGTTTTAATGTTGCGCAGCAGGCGTTCCCGATGCCGAATTCTTCAAACAACTGCGATTCAACAGAGTGAGACACTTCCGCATCTTTGCCATATTCCGTGCCCACAACGTCAAATTTGTACTCTCGTTCTGTTCCGGGCTTGTGAAGCAGCTCGCGCCACAGCGCACTTGTTGTCTGCCCCATATCACACCTCGATCAAATTAAACGTCGCGCCGCCCCACACCTCGTTATCGTCTGCCGCTTCTTCAAGCGTGCATCCCATCGACGAGCAATAAAACGTGCTGGTTCTCACGCCATGCAGGTCGAGGTATTGCACGGTGCAGGTGGTCTTATTGAGATCATCGTCAAGCTTTGCCAGCACATCACGTTTGACAGAGCGCGTCGTATAGCTCAGCTTCCGTTTTGTGGTGATCTTGTCGCGCCGCATTTTGCCGTCTTTGGTACGGGTGGTCTTGTCGCTGTCAAGGTCGTTTCTGCTCCACCCGTACCCTTTTGTTGCGATTGCGGACGAATAATCCGTGCCGTTGATAATAAGGACTTCCATGTTACCCCTCCTTAGTACAGCAGCACGGGCTTACCCGCCGCGCGTGTCATGTTGTTGATGTTCTTCACGGTGCTGCGTGCAATCTCCTTGCCGTCAAGCTGCACCACGACCGTGGTTGCGCCGCCGCCCGATTCTGCCATTGCCTGCTTGAATGCATCAACCATCGTTGCAAGCGGCGTTTCGATGTTCGTTCCGCTCTTCTGGTCTCCCAGTACGGCAAGAAATTCCTTGTTGGGTGGAATGACTGCGCCGCGTGCCAATGCAGGAGCGGAGATACGGCTAATCGATGGAGCGCGAGAAGGGCTGCCAAAGCCCCCGCTTCGGGTTCCAAATCCTCCGCTGCGTCCAGAATTCGATCTTGCAATAGAGTTTTGCGCTTCAACAAATTTGTTTCCGAACCAGCTAACGGCATTAGCCACCCACGTTTTTACAGCCTCCCATGCGGATTTTAAGCCGGACAAAAGGCCGTCAATAATCCTTCGACCTAACGCTTTCCAGTAATCAGCAGTAAAAAACTTCGAAACGCTGGTATTCCACCACTGTTTAATGTTCTGCCACATTTCTTTAAGCTTGGTAAGAAGCGCACTCCAATCCAGATCAGATGCAGCGGCAATAGCCGCGCCGCCAGCAATCATCATCCCAATGCCAAGTGGAAGATTTGCGCCGGAGAAACACAGAACCGCACCGATAGCGATAAGCGAGACGCCAATCGAACCCATAAGAGATTTGATTGCAGCTTTTGTCTTTTCGGGGGCTGTGTTCCAGTTCATGGCGACCGACGCCGCAATAGATGCTGCACCCGCAATCATTAACCCAATACCGAGAGGTAAGTTTGCTCCCGAAAAGCAAAGCACTGCGCCGATGGCAAGCAAGGTCATTCCGAGCGCCATCATTAAGGCCGACAATGTATTTTTTGTTTTGTCGTTTACTGCATTCCAGTTCAAGGCGACTGCCGTTCCCAGCATAGCCGCTCCTGCCAGCATAAGCCCAATGCCGAGGGGGATGTTTGCGCCAGATAAACACAAAATTGCACCAATGGCGAGGGCAAAAAGGCCCAGCACCGAAAGCACATTTGTCAGTGCAGCTCTAAGACGGTCAGACATTGCGTTCCAGTTTTCTTTAATAAGTGCAACAAGCCCAATCGCGCCCGCCGCCATAAGTGCGATGCCGAGGGGGATATTTGCGCCGGAAAAACACAGAATTGCGCCAAGAGCTAAAAGCGCGCCGCTAAGGTATGCCGTAAGCTCGTCGATCTTTGCTTTGTACTCGTCGGTCGTAAACTGTTCAAACACGGGAGAAAGCCGATCTGCAAGCGCAGACGCAGCGCCGCCTCCACTGCTTGATGTGGAAATCGTGTTGATCTCGTCAAAACTAGCAAGATTCCCTTTTGCTTCTTTTGCCGCCGAACCGACGCTACCGATAGCATCTGCTTCTTTATAAAGTCCTTTTGCCGCCGCTTCTGATTTTTTTGCCGTTGTTCCAAAAAGCATCGATACAATGTTTACAATAACGCTGATAACCTTTGTAAGGATGTTCACAAGCGCTGTAAAGGAGGGAACAATTACACTTAATAGCGGTTGTGCCAAAGTGAGCAACGCGCCCTTTAAGCGTCCAATAGCTTCTGCGGCTTCGTCATTTATTTGGATGACTTTCCAGACATAATCACGCACAACAGATAATGCCCTTGTAATAAGAGTAAACACAAACGCCCTGAGAGCGAGCTTCTTTACTCGGTTAACGAAGCGGGACATGTATTCGTCGGCTTTTTTAGTCGCCTCACCCATCCCGAAAACACCGTTTTTTGTGCTGGAGATTTTTTCGGAAAGCTTCCCCACTTTTGTCTTCATCTTATCGAGATTTGCCGTATCGGACTGAATTGAAGCGTCCATCTTCTCAACTTTAGCTGTAACGGCGTCATACTCTTTTTGCAAAGATTTCACAGTGCTTTCCTGTGCCTTGATGGAATCCGCCGTAAAAAACTCTTTGCCGCTGTGCATTGAATCAAGCGTCGCTTTTGCCGCATCGAGATTTGCCGCGATTTCTGCCGACTGCTTTGCCAGCGGCATTTTGTCTTGCTGTTTCTGGTAAATTTTATCGTTAAGCGTGTCGATTTTTTTAACCAGTTTATTCAGTTCTTTTTGAGCGTCTTTGTCGTCCAGATCCACGCTGAAAACTACCGAACCGTCCGCTGCCATAAAATCACCACCTTGCTTTTAGTTTTTTGCTGTGATATGGTAAAAGAACCGTATTTAATGGGAGGGAAATAGAATGAAAGCATTGAAAAGAACCTTGTTATTCCTTGTTGTCTTCTTTGCATCGTTTCTTTTGATCCTAATTGTAGGAGTTGCTACAACGCCAGAAGGCCAAGAAACTATGCCGGTATGGGTTGGCGTTGCCCTTATAGCAATACCTATCCCATTAGGGATTCTGGCCGTTAATAAAGCCGTACCGCAGACTTATGACGAAAAGATTAAAATCCAAACAGTAAAGTGCAAGCTACAACTTGTCGGCGGGCTTGACCTTGCAGCGGGGTCTATTTGCTCCGCCGTGTGCTCCCCAGAATCTATTTCATTTTCAGCGAGCGGACAAACATTTACGCTTTCGCCAGAAAAACTAATCGATGTGTCTGTTATGACACCGCAGGAGATCCAGACACAATACGTTTCAAGCGTCGGCGGCGCAATCGCGGGCGGTATTTTACTCGGCCCAATCGGCGCGGCGCTTGGAGGGTCAGCGCAGAAGAAGAAAACAAAAATTGTCCGTCAGTACCTTATATTTGCATATCAGGCTGATCCAGAAGTTAAATACATTGTGTTTGACGTGACCTCTGCACCTCAGAACGGGAAGAAAATCAGCAAAATTTATGCGTACTTAAAGAAAAATGAAAACAAGCAAGTCTCGCTTTAATTTCAACCGGCTCATTCATGAGCCGGTTCTTTTTTACCCAACCATGCACTAAGCGTATCCGCTTCTTCTTTCGAGACCTTTTTCGGGATATCGACCACATCTTTATTGCGTCGGTAAAATTCTCGGTCTGACTTGTCTAAGGGTTTTCCTTTCGCCTTTAGTTCTCGAATGCGGATGACTTGCGCAAAGAAGCAATCGCCAATTTCCATATAAGCAGACAAGAAAGTAAACCAGTGCGTACCGCCAGTGTTGGTATCTGGATCGTATTCGCTTTCGCGAATCTCTTTCCCAAGCACTCGGTTGACAGGGGAAACGATAAACTGAAAATCTTTCGCCCAATCAATGATCTCCGGCTCTTTCTTTTTATCATCAGGGTATTGCCCACCGTTGATAAACCAAAACAGCTGTTTGATCGCTTCGTCGTAGTCGGGAATTGAATCAAAGTCAACAAAGAAGAGACGAAGGGCGGTATAAGCTCGTTCTTCGTCGCTGAGTTCTTCATCGTCCAGAACCTCGAATATCGTCAGTATCACTCGAAAGTCATACCGAACGGCAAAGCTCTGCCCGCTGATCTCTACGCTTTTAGGAAGTCCGTAACTCATACCGCCCTCCGATTAATGCTTCTGCACTTTGTCGATGTACTTTTTGATCCTCGGATTCGTGAATTTCTGTTCACGGGAGAACGTATTGTCGATTTCGTCCATTACAGCAAGCATGAAGTTACACCACACAGGGACACCCTCTGCCAGCGCATAAACGTTCATTCCGCCAAAAAGATCATCTGCAATATGCGTACCAAAAACCGAGTCGATGATCTCGCGCATTTCCTTGTCGCGCTCACGGGCAAATTCAAAGATGAGCTTTTTGTCTCCCATCTTTTCGATTTGCGTTTTGTACCCTTCCTGCTTTTTGTCGAGGTCTTCAAAGGCAAGGTAGAGCCTTTCGACAAAGTTGCTGTCGGTAGGGTTAAACGACACCTCGCACTTCCCATTTACGGCGTAAGTTACAAGGCCGTCGCCAAAATTAAGTTCCTGCATGATGTTCCTCCTTATTCGCCCTCGGTAAACGTGACCGTGCTGCCAGAAATAGCGGCAGTGCCGACCGTGCGCGTGCCGCCAAGCGTCACGTCGATAGGCATACCGATAAAGCCGCCGCCCTCGCCGCCGAGGGAAGAGGGTTTGACCATGCAGGACGAATAGCGTTCCGCAAATACTGCGGTCTTTGCCGTGCCTGCATAAGCGTGGACAATCAGCACGTCCTGATTCGCCAGCGCCGCCGCGTTCTGCTCCTTGACCGCGAGATTCCAAACCTTGACGATGGCAGGATCCCCAGCGTCCAGATCAGACGGGTCAAAGGTCTGCGTGATGATGGGTTTCTTCATGGTCGTGCGCGTCGTGCCAAGAATATCCTTCGAGGAATCCTCCTGCCAGTCGTATTCCATGCTGGAATCTGTGACGCGCGTACCGATGGGAGACCACGTGGGGGTTCCGGCTTCGCCCGTATTGAGATACGCGATCAGAAGTTCGCGATCTACGGTCTGCCCCGCCGTGGTGTTAAAGGTCATATCAGCCATTTTTAATCACCTCGTAGTTCATTTTCATAAGGATTTGGTGATCCTCGTCGCCATTCTCATAAACGGCAAAAAGAGAGGACCGCGTTGTCGGCTCAATGCGAATGACGCGCTTTCCTTCGCCAATAAATGGGTCATTGTTCACGCCTCCGAATAATTCCGCCCAGTCTCCAAGAGCATTGAGCATTTCATCGGCTTTGAGCCGTTTGTCGTTGCTATTCCCCGGTTTCATGCGGTAAATGACCTTGAATTGATATTCCGCCTGATACCCGCCGAGAATGTATTTCTGTACGATGTACGCCGCCTGAATCGTGGACAGCGCCATCGCCGCAGTGTCGGCGGGAAGAAATTCGAATCGAATCAAATCAACCGGCTTATCGGGGAATGTGTTTAACCACGCAAGCAGCTTGCGGGAGACCTGATCTTCCTCCGCCGCCGAAACCGTCTTTTTAACCTGTTCCAAATTTCTTCACCGCCTTATCTGCTACGCGCACCCACTTATCAAGGTTTTGCGCCTTAGATGCTTCAAGCCAATGTGCTTGTGCTTGCGGATGCATCGCCTTGTTGAATACTAAGTTTCGGTCTGTGACCACTTTCGTTCCGCCCTTCGGCGCGTATGTGCTGCCGGTGTTTGGGTCAACCATTACTTTTCCGTAATACAGGAAACGGGCATACGGGCCGGGGTAAATAACGGCGCTTCCGTCTACTCTTGTGCGCTGCGTTAACGAGCCTGTGAGCATCGGAACAAACGGCTGAGTGTCTTTCTCAATCTGTTCCGCTAAAACGTGCTCAGCGCGCGTGCAGGCTTTGGCAATGGCTTCTTTTACAGCGTCAAAGCCGTCGGTATGCACGGAAATCTTGATGCCCATTACGCACCTCCGACTTCCCAGTGCTGCATATCGGTGCTACCGTAGTCCATTGCATCGACCTTCGTCACGTTGTAACAATCGTCATGGCTCAGAACGACAGTCATGTTGTCCGACACAAACTCGCCCTTTACAAAGCACGTCATGCCACCGTTACCCTTGTATGAGAGCGTCCATAGGTTAGACTTGTCCGCCGCTTTGAAAAACGATTGCGGGCCGATATAGGTTTTCGGCTTACCTGTTACCCCGTCCACCGCTTCCACGGAAAAGGGAATATACAGGTTTACAGCGTCCGCACTTTCAAGGCCGCTTTCGCGCACGTTCACGCCCTTCGATGCTTGCAGCATCACGCCACGCAGGATTGTGGTATAAACTTTTTCGGCCTCATCAAGAGTTGCCGGGTCAAGCTCCTGCACGATGTTGTAAATCGTTACAGTGTGGGGAGCGTACATCTACAACCACCTCCGCGATACAGTAGCCCGGTATGTGCAAGATATTCCATGCACGTTCCCGCAAGCAGTTTCTTCGCGCCGGCTGTCGCATTTAGCGCAGACAAGGCAGATTCTCCGCCGGTCGCAAGGGTGCGGGAGTAGCCGCCTACCGTCTCGCTTTTGACTTCTGCGTCATTTGCCGCGGCGTTTGCAAGGTTTTTCATGGCAAGCGCCTGCGCCGACTCGATGACTGCATACTTGTCCACAAGTGCACAGCAGCACATCTTTACCGCTTCCAGATCGGCATGGTCTTTTGCCCTGTTGCGCGTGTAGTAATCGAGGAAGGAGCTGGCGCGGACAACAAGACGCGGAAAGTCGTTTTCGCTCACGGCGCCCATGTAAGTGCCGGAGTAGTATTCAAAGTCTGCGTAAGTCATCAGTGCCCTCCTTCCAAAACTGCGAGAATTTCAGCCTTTTTCATCGAACTACTGACCCCTTCCACCCCGTTTTCATCGGCATACGCAAGCATTTCAGCTTTTGTCATGTCGGAGAAAGTCGGGGTGTCAGGGTCAGGCTCATTCAGCAGTTCAGTTAGCCCCCCACCGCCGGGGTGATGGAGCCGACCACCACGCCGTCAATCCGCTCGGCAAAAAGAGCCATGCCGTTGATAACGGTGTCAGATGCGGTCATGTTGGTGTAATCGGGTTCCTCATGGATACCGACATAACCGGTGGCATCGGTGGTAAAATCGAACACCTCGCCAAGATCAGCGCCGTTCACGGGAATGTAGTACAGGACAATGTTGTCCTTGGCGGTGGCGTAAATCTTGCCCTTGGGAACGCTGGAATTGAGAATTACGGTGCCAAGGCCGAGGAAGTTATCAACATAAGTCATGCCGAACGCGGTCTGCAAGGTAATGTTTGCGCTTGCGAGGTAGTCAGCAACGTCCAGCGGGTTTAGGAAATACACCGCACCGATTTCGTCATCTTCAAACAGCACCTGCAGCTGGCCCCATGCCTGAGCCAAGGTCGCCTGGAAGGTCGCGCCGGATGCCGTGCCCGTGCCGGTTGCGAGGAAGTCGAAAAAGTCTTTGCGGATACCCTTCTGCACGTCCTTGAGCATTTCGTCGGTGGTCATCTCCACCGCCTGATCGTAGCCGCGGTCGGTGATTGCTTCGGCAGAGGTGGCCTTGCGCCACTTCTTGAGCGTGATCTCCTTGTAGTTCACGGCTTCGGTCTTGTACTTGCTGAGGGGAATGGTCTCGCCCTCAGCAACAGCGCCGCTCTCCAGCGTGCCAGTGGCCTTGTAGCTCTTGAGCACAGTGCCCGCCTGCTTGGAAATCTTTCGGGTAACGCCAAGAGCCTCCATCAGCTTCTTGATGGAATAGCCGAACATTTCGGCAAATTCGATTTCGCGCACACGCGCGAGGTCAGCTTTCTTAATGAGCTTAGGATCAGCAGCCATTTTTATTCTTCCTTTCTAAACAAATCCATATTTGCGGCGATTGCAGCGCGCCGCTCCGCTCTGTCAGTGATTTGCATGATCTCGTCCTTTGTCATCGGTTTCCCGCCGCCGTTAAAGCGCGCGCCAGTGTCGAAGCGAACGGTCTGCTTGGAGACAAGCCCCTTGTAAGTGCCGTCTACGAGCGCATCAAGAGACTTGGTGTCTTTGATCTTTTCTCCGTCCAGCTCCAATGCGGCCATTTCTTCGCCGCAGCCGCGCATCGCAAGGTCGAGATTCGCGCCGGTGATGTTTTTGCTCTCAAAGTAAGCACGCACGGCTTTTTCCTTTGCCGCCTTGCTTTCCTTTTTCGTGACGTCGGATTTGTAAGTTTCAAAGGCCGAGTGTTCCTTCTCGTACTTCTCCTTGTAACCGCCATCACCTGCCGCCTTGAGATCGTCTAATTCCTTCTGGACGCCGGGCAGCTTCTCCGCGTCCGCCTTGTACTTTGTGAGATCGTCCTTAAGGGGGTCGACCACGCCCAGATGCAGCGCAACCAAGCGATTTTCGATCTCTTCGGTGCAAGCCTCGCCGAGAATATTTCTAATTTCCGCTCTCGTAAATTTCGCCATGTTATTCGTTCTCCTTTTCCTTGGCCCCAATTCTTCGGGGGCGAACGTTGTATAAAAACCGCTGTACCTCGCGGTGTTTACCTGTTCTAAATTGCGTTTGCCATTTCCCACGCCTTGTGGATTTTTGCCCCTTGCCACGCGATCCAGTCGACAAGCTCTTCGTTTTTGCACCATGCTCCTTCGTAAGAAAGCCCGCTATCCGAAAGACCGCTTTCGCTGAAAAATGCGTGTACAATTTCATGCCGTAGCGTTTGACGTTGTGCTTCACGTGCCGTTTCTACCGGCTCGTTTTCCCACCCCTTATAGGTTGTCATGTCGCAAATTACGATTTGCTTCAAAAGGTGGTCGCAATATCCGTCAATGCTCCTGCGCTCAAACGCCTCATCGTCGCCGTACTTTTTAACGACAATTTCGTAATCCGTGCCTAAAATGGTGACTTTGCTGTTAGCCATGCGTTTCCTCCTGAAAGAAAAAGAGCCAACCTGTAAGAAATCCTTACAAGTTGGCTCCTATTGCCCTTTCCCGCGCCCAATTACGCGGAAGTGTATTTGATTGTCTTTTTGACCTCCAAGACGATATACCCATCGCCTTTTCGTCGTATCTCTGCGTCGTTGCCGCGCTTTAGAATGGCTTGCACGGTTTTGATGGCTTCGTCAAAGTTCAATACAGCACCTTCATCCTTTCCCGCTGCTCCGGTAGCCCCGCCGCCTCGCTGAACGCCTTATATTTGGTGCTCAAGCGGCGCAGGCGTGTATTTAATGCCATCGCATCTCCCTTCAAGCCTGCGGCCCTATAAGCGGCTTTCTCGCGCTTTAGCTTGCGGATTGCCCGCTCTACGCGCCGTTGCATCTGTGTTGCTTCATATGCGGTATAGGCCTTGCCATCAAAGGCGCATCCAAGCCCATTGTCGATATGCTCAAGCTGTTCGTCGGTATAGGTGCGCTCAGACACACCCTCTACCCACGGGAACCGCCTGTGCCGACAGTTGGCTCCTTCCAGCCCATCGACAGCGCCGAGGCCGCACACTTCGTAAATGCTCGGGTAAATGTCATTTGCGCGAATACTGTATACTTTGCCTTGCCAATCTTTATGCGATGACCACGGAGACGGCCCCGGCTTATCGCGAGCGCCAGAATGTGCGGAAACCTCAAAATATGGAGTCTCAAGATATTCTGCCGACTGCTCTGTATACTTTGCGCAGATTTGATTTACTCCGGTCATAACCGCGCGGCGGGCGGCTACGTCGATTTGGTCACGGTGTCCGCTCTCGTAGTCAACCATCTTCAAGCCGCTGTCTGCAAGTTGCTTTACTGCAGTCTTGATAGCCTGATTGTAGCTAATAGCGCCGCTCTGGATTTGCATTGTGGCATTATCCAGCGCCCATTGGTACGCTTTGGCAGGGGGGAGCATCGTTCGCCCAGCGTCCACCAAAAACCCCATAGAGGCGGTAAGGTTGCGGAATGTATCAAGTGTCTGCGCCCTGATTGCGCCCACCGTGGCAGCATCAACCAGCGTCTCGGGCTGGGTGATGTGTGCAAGGTCGATAAGCTCGGTGTAATACTTCTGATTCCGCTCTACTACATCGTCAAGCAGCTCTTTTAGCTTCTTTTCGCTAATGCCTGCGGTCTTGCGAATTGCCTTTTCGATGTCTTTTAGGTCGATGCCGTGGGACCGAAGCGCCCTTATATCGGACACTGCGACCTCGTTGAGCTGGTCTGCCAGCTTCAAGCGGCTGCATATCTCGTCAAGCAGCGTTATTTCAAGCGCACGGAACAGTTCTGTTAGTCCTTCCGGCAGCGCGTCAAGGATTTCCGGCTGAAACGGATATTTCATTTGCTTTCCTCCGTTTCACAATCTCATCATAGTGCGGCTTTACTCGAATTACATTCCAGTCGCATTCTTCCGGCACTTTGCCATAGAATATCACCCATTCCGGCGATAGCCTTTTCATCATTTCCTCATAACCACGCAAGAACAGGCGTTTGCTTTCTTTGTTCTGCTGTGTGCCTACCGAACTAACCGCAACTATTCCGCCGACTGGATCACCGTCAAAGCACCAATCGTAACTACTCTCATCTCTCCATGAGATAGATGGATAGACCGTCATGCCGCACATTTGCCAGTACGCCGCCAACCAATGCTTGCGATAGTGGTTGTATATCTGCATCGCAAGCGGCATATCTGTGTAAGTGGAGAAGTCAGGCGCGCACACCGCCGAAAACTGCGACAGTTTTGGAATGTACTTGTCAGGCGTGTTCCAGTATCGGATGAATTGATAATCGTCCACGAAGAAATGCACGATCTTGCTTTTCGTGTCTTTCGCGGTGTAATGGTAATTCACGGGGATAAAATCACCTTGTGGGTATGCCTTGACCGGCTCAATCTGCGGAATATCGTACTTGCCCACGCCGGGAAATGTGAACTTTTCGAGATTTTCAAAGTTAATCATACCGGACGCCATGTACCGCTGCGCTTGTTAGCCCTGCGGTATTTCTTTCCGTTTACCGTAACTTCCAACGCGCCGGACTTTTGCGCTGTTACAAAGGCATTGGAAAACGCCTTGTTTTCTGCTGCTTTGCGGTTTTTATTGGACTGGTCACGCAATTTCCGCATGTAGCTATCCATTTCACCGCGCGCTCTTGCCGCTCTGTCTGCGGCGCTTCCTGTTTTCTGCGCCGTTGTCAGGCGCGCAGGCCCGCTTGCATAAGGATTGACTGCTCCTGCCGCCGTTTTGAGCGCCGTTGTTGCGAGAGTTGCCATCTGCTTTACTGCGTCTTTCTTTTCAGCGTCCGTCAGCTCAAGCCCATTGATTTCAGCAGCGTTGCGCTCAAATGTGCGCCTGATAATATCGCCCATATCAGTGACAGACGCAGCGTTTGCTCGGTTAATATCCTGCTGTGACAAAAACCGCGCAAGGCTTATACCGCGCCCACGCCCAGTTTCTCCGGCTCCAATTCCGCCACCGGCTCCGCCTCTGCCGCCCATCACTCTACCTCCGTTTCTTCCTCTGTGGTCATATCCTGCATCTTCGGCAACGCCGCCTTTGCGGTCGCCTCGTCCTCGTTAAGCCACTTCATGCGGAACTCCCAATCATTCATGATACCCGCCTGCAAAAGCTGCATATCGCGGGAAAAGTCAGTCTGTTTGTCCTCGATGATACTATCGTCGAAATCAATGCTGATTTCCACATCTTCATTCAGCCCCGCGCCCATGTAACGGTTTCCCATACGAAGCAAGATTCTGCACAATTCTGTGATTGCTTGGTCGAGCAGAATTTCATGCTTCTTGATCGTGCGGAACATAGTGCTGTTTTCGCTAATGACCTGTGTAGCCGTGGCAATGCTTGTCTGATCGAATTTGTAATGATTCTCTCCAAATCCGCACTTGCTCGATAACACGTTGAGCATATCTTGCATGCCGGTGTTAAACTCAGCCGTGCGCAGCGTCATATCGACCTGCTGCAAGATGTTCCCATCCGCCGCGCGATCTTCCGGCAGAACATAGTAAACTGTTTCGCGCTTATCAAAGACAGGCCTACCGTTGATGTCTTTAGTCGCTTCCGGCTGCACCACGATGCGTTTTTTACCGAGAACGAACTCATTAACATAGCTGTCGTATGTAATATCAATGCTCTTGAGTTGGTCGATGGCATAGGCAAACACTGCAACGCCCATCGGGTTTTCTTCGTCAGAGTTCGCAATGTTCAAGCGATCAATGACAAACTGCGGTTTGTCGCTGCCCGTATGTACAACAGGCGAGATTGTTTCAAATCCCTTTACGCTTGTCAGCGGGACTTCATCTGCATCATACAGATGGTTTTCAATGTCGTACTCGCCGCCGTTCAAACGATGCACCTGAATGTATGTGTACTCTCTGTCATCAACTCTTTTTCTCGATACAAACGCACACTCGCGGATAACACCGTTGTCCCACGTCAGCGGGTAGATGTTCGCAGCCGTGACATAGTTGATATGGATTTTACCAGTGTCTTTAACCTCTGCGGTATCTGGGTCAACGCCCATCTCTTCCACGATGGGGACATAGGCAATCGTGCCTACCGCCGCCTTACGCTCCTGAAATTCGTTTGATTTGACTTCCCAGTTGTTATTGTCAAGGACTGCGTCTACAAACGCCTGTTCTTTCTTACCCTCAAGCGTGATATTCACACGCTCATTCATCAACAGGTTTGCCCAGTCCTCACAAACTTTCTTTCCCATGTTGACGGAATACCTATGACATTCCAACTCTTCGATTCCGTTCCACACCGTATAACTGTGGAAATCTTTCACTTCGCCGTCATACCACGATTTCCATACATCGATCAGCGAGTAAAACTTACTATCGACCGTATCAAAGCCTAATTCTTTTAATGCTCTGCGGATATTCACTCTTTCACCGTCCTCATATGCCCTGCGCGCTCCAATTCCTTGTAGTACGGCTCAATGCTGTACTCAAATGCGTCAAGGCTGTCAATATCAGATGTTCCATCGTCAAGGCGCTCGTCCTCGAACTTGTCAGGATCATAAATTGCAGTTTGCAGTGCATCAATCAAGTGCGGACAGCTGCGCGAAACCTTAAAACGCCCTTGCTTCATCAGCAGCACCACAAGCCTGATCCTATCTGTGATTTGCATTTTCATTGCATTCTTGACCTGCGTTCCGAGGTGCATCTTCTGCGCGGTATGATCTAATCCACGAATCAGCACCGTTTCCGCGCTATCTGCTCGCGTCTGGCTGTATCCGTACTTTACCGTCACCATCTTGGCAAAAGTAGCAAAGCGATTATTCAGCGCGTCAGGGTCAATCTCTTCATTCTTGATGTATTCTTCTTCCAGCGCGACCACACGATAGTCTTTTGTAATCCCGGTCGCCTGAAACTTTGTCGCGGATTTCGTTCCGCCGAAGTCAACGCCGATGGAAATAACCGAGAATTTTGTCTCCTGTTCCTCTGCCCATTTCAAAGGATCATCAATCAAATACTTTTCGGTGTTGTTTGCAAAATCCTTGTAGACAACGCCCTCCGCCGCTACCCAAAGGCCGCGCACATACCGGTCATAGAAAATGCCGGCATACATGTTTTCATAGCGCGCAAGAGTTTTCTCGCTCAAGCCGGGGTTATCTCGCATTTCAAAATGCAAATACAGCGCATTGCGTTCCCGGTGCCGCTTGATCCACTCCTGATAAAACCAATGATGCGGACTTCCGGGGTTGCAAGAGAACCACAGCTTCGCACCGTCCACAGAGCATCGTGCAAGCGCCTGTTCAACGAACGAACGCGGCATCAATACTACCTCGTCCAGCAACACGCCCGCCAGCGTGCGTCCTTGAATCAGCGTATAGCTTGCCTCGTCCTTGCCTCCGAACACCTCAAAATAGTTTGTAACAGCGCCACGCCGCACTTCCATCACTTTGTCACCGCGCCGCCAGCGGATAATATAGCGCTCTTTGGCAAGGCTCATCGCCGTGAACGGCACAATGATGTTCTTAGTGCAGCTATCCACCGTGCGGCCACACACGCCGAAGCGCTGACCGCTGAAATTCTCCATCGCCCAGCGGACAAACGCCCACATCATAATGGAGGTCTTGCCGGAACGCACAGCGCCGTCACAGATCAGCGCGTCATACTTGGAATAGGGGAAAGCGAGGATTTTTGCTTGCTTTTGGCTAATCATCGCTCTCAAGCTCCTTTGCCATTTCCTTTAGGCTCTGACTAAGCGCGTCTTCCTTCACCGTGTCGCCGGGACTGCCGCCAATCATCGCCCACTTATCAATCAGCGTCCCCATCGCCGTTGTGATCTGGCTGAGATTTGCCGCCGCCAGCTTCTCGGGGTCGTTGAGCATTTCAAGCCCCTTGCCGATAAACGAACATACAAGGGCTTTGTGGTCGTTCATGTACTCCATCACATCGGCGGTGTTCTCTTCCTTTTTTTGCTCGCACTTTTCCACAATGTCGGCATTCGCCCGCACGAGGTTCTTGACCGTCGTTGCGGACACGCCGTTTATTTTTGCCGTGGCGCAATAGTTGTTCGTCTGCACATAGTCCGCCAGTATTTTCTTTTTCTGCCGGTCTGTCAGTCTCGCAGCCATTGTCACCACCTCAAATCAATTTTGCTACCAGCCCCCACCCCTTGGCCTTACATAGCAGACTTTACCCGCCCCGAGGGGCCATCTCAATTGTATGGCACTTCTAAATGGGCCACATTATAATGCCGAACTTTCAGGCGGGCGCTATACCCATTGCCAAAGGCATCGGCGCTCCTCTTTTGGAGCGGCGAGACGGTATCGAGCCGCCACACGTCCGCAATGTTGCCTATAGCCATTGCTTTCGCTTCTGCTTCTGCACGCCGCATATGTCCCCGCTGGGCCACATCGTTGAGAGGTGCGCGGGGTCCTGTGCCGCATAAGAGGTGCGACCTCTCGGCCATGATCGTGGGCTGCATCGTGCGTGCGGCATGGTGCGGGGGGCGGTGTGAAAAAATGAAAAGCGCCGCGCCCCGCTATGGCGCAGGAGGTAAACGCCATGAATGAGAGAACCGCAAAGGCTTTTACACCTCTGCGGCTTAATTCTCCCATAATTGCAATGCGCTAACTCACTTATAAGTGAGTTTTGCAAAATATTTTTTATAAACTTTTCGGGTAGTCCGACCGCCCGAGCAAATAATCAATCGACACACCGAAATAGTCGGCGATGCTTATCAGCGCGTCCATTGACGGCTTCTGCGTCCCCATCTCATACCGCTTGATGGTATTCCGATTCAGCCCGCACAGTTCGGACAGCACGCAGCACTTTAATTGGTGGCGTTCCCGCAATCTGCGCAGGCGGTCAGGAAACGTGCTCATTGCATCACCTCAATCATCTCCCGCGCTGTCAATCAGCCTGTCAAGATAAAATCTCGCCTTTCGCAGATCTTCCTTGCCGTTTTTCAGCGGCCAGCGCCACATGTATTTGAGCACTTGTCCCGTCAGCCATGCTTGCATCGGGTCTTTTTGGCACGTGAGCGCCGCCGCGATAGCGTCGATACACTCGATCCCGCCCGCCGTGTAATGCGCAGGATGGTCCACATTGTCGTGCTCGATGCACGGACTATTGACAGGCGCAGCCCCTCTCGGCGGCGTGCTCCACTTAAACGGATCGTCACTCATGGTGCGCTACCTTTCTCTTGAACCATGCCCACAGGTTTCTCCACGGGTGGGCTTCTGCGTAATTGGCGCGCTGCTCGGCGTTGTATCGCTTGTCACGCATTACATCAATGACCGTCTCCTTAAAAGCAAGATCGTCGTTTGCCCGCCCAAGCGCTGCCTCCGCGTCATTGAGTTTGTTTTTCAAGTCGGCAACTTCCCGCTTCGATGCCTGCCACGCTCTCCAATACTGCTGCCCCTGATCGTTCAAATCCTGAGCCGAGTTTTTGGCTGAATATAAGTCTGCTTTCAGATTTGCGATCACGTTCTCGCGGGTGATGGCCTCGCCGTGCATCTGGGTGAGCTTTTCCGTCAGCGTGCCGATCTCTCCGCGCAGCTTTTCATTTTCCTCGGCCAGTTTTACGCCGGCCTTAAAATGTTCCGCCGCCTCGGCTTCCGCCGCTTCCTGCCTTTCGGCGGCGTCCTCCACCATCTTCGCCATCTGGTCTTTGGTGTACTTCTTGGTGTTGATGCTCATTTGGCCACCGCTTCCCCGACGATCATCCAGTCATCAGCCAGCATGTCGGCTTGCGAGGCCAGCCATCCGAGCTGTACGCCGGACGTGCCTACAAAGGCAAGCGCTTTGTTTCCGATGGCCTCGTGCTTGGCGTTAATTACCTCGTGCGCAGCGTTCTCGTAGCTGATACGCTCCGCAATCTCGACGTACTGGTTCTTACCGTTCCAACCGCGGCGTGCGATCTTCATGCCTTTCTTCGCTGCCTCGATAGCAAGTCCAAAGCTCAGCCCGTCAGTCGGTCGATACGCCTCTTCAAAAACCTGCTTCGGGCTGAAAGATTCGTATCCGTCAGGGTAGCGGACTTTGTAGCCGTCTTCCTCGCGCTCCATACTTCTCGGGATGGGCTGGGTCTTCTCGTAAACTTTTCCTCCCTTGCGGATAGCCGGTGCTGCCTCGATAAGTTTTGTCCCGATGTACTTTTTCATAGTAAAATTCCTTTCTTTTTCGCCCGCAGGCGTTATTTCATTCGTAGCTGTTCTTCCCGCCCCCGGTCGCTTACGATGCTCACGACCTTGAAGTCGCCGTAGCGCTCAAGGTCCATCGCGATACGCTCCTTGATGCCCTGCGCGTCAGCGGCGGGGACGTTGGCTTTAATCGTGATCGTCAGCATGTGCCCCCTCCTTCGGCTCGCCGTAGCTGCAAAAATCATCCGGCTCTACGCAAACCGGCTCGCCGGAATACCCGCGTTTGTTCTCTTTCGGTTCAGTGTGCAAATAGCACAGCCCGTTCGGGTGGTTGCGATAGTGCTCGCATTCCTTGCACCGAGTAACAACCACAGCATCGACGATGGGAATAGCCCTAATATCTGCTGCTGTAGCGTAAAGCTCCCAATTTTCATCTGGTCGCCAATGAATAGCATCCCTGTCAATCAGCCTCATCGCTGACACCTCCGTCCATCTTCGCGCCGCAGTGGGGGCAAAATTCAAACACCTCTGCATCATCATCAGCATTTTTGTAAGGCTCGTCGTGCAGACACTGTGAGCAAATGCGGTCGCGTTTTCCTGCAACAGAGGCCCACCGCCCATGCACCACCGGCGCAACGTCGGCGGCGGGAATGCTGTAAAAGTCCTCCGCCAAATCGTTATAGGCATCTGCGTAGATTCCGCTTTCTCCGCCAAGCTCTTCAAACGCTTTTTGACATTCTTCCGATTGCTCACGAATATAAGCGATTGCCGCTTCTCGGGTTATGTGTTCAGCCATTTTCCGCCCTCCTGTTCCATGCTTCGATTGCTTTTGCTTTGCTGGGCAGCCCAGATACTCTCATCTTCTTTGTGTGGAGGCCATCACCAGCCCTATATCTCCCACAACCGGCATCCCACCCAAAATCTGCTCTATCGTAGGTGTCGTACATATGGATAACGGTTGCAACTCCACCGCACTCAGGGCAGCGTTTCAATTCAGCCATCCTTCATCGCCTCCAATGCCGCTTCCGCCTCCTCGCGGGTGAGGAATGTCCCGATGTATTTGTGCATCCCCATTTTGCCAATAAGCTTTACCGCTTCGGTCACGGTGTTTATTTTGAGCGTTGCAATCACAGGGTTATCGGGATTCCCCACAAATAGCCGGTACACCGTATCGCCCACCTTGCACGGCAGCACCACCAGCCGACCGTCCTTGTCAGCTTTCAACAGCTCCCGAATCCGTTCTGCCTTTGACGTGTCATCGCTAAAGGCAGCTTCGATGATGACCTTCGCGTTTTCGCACTGCTCCGGCGTCATCCTCGTGTCTAAATACTGACGCAGTAACGGGCAGTGCGCCGCCGGAACCGCCGTGCAGAATCCGCCGATCGCAGTACAGTTCCCATTGTCCGTATGGCGAAAATTGCAACGCAAGCAATTGATCTTTCCCATCACTCCTCCTCCGGCCCATCCGGCAGCGGCCTCCAGTGCGTAACTGTTACCGGCTCCCCGCGATAAATCCACCGCCCATCGCTCAGGTGAACACACAAACACGGATTAAAAAGTGAATATTCAGAATCGTTTTTGACTATACCCAAAACAACTTTTGACATTCCTCCTCCTTCTTCAAATTCTTCGACCTCCGGCAGCCGCGCCGCCACCGGCACCCACTTTGCCTGCCGCAGCGCATCGATCTCCCGCTGCTGGTTCTCGATCAAGTCAGCGGCGGCGCTCAGATCGTCACCCAGTGTGATCGGCGATTCCCATTCGTTAGCCCGTGCCCATTCCGCGTGCTCCCTCAGCGCGGTCACGATCTCATCTCTTGTCATGTCCTTCCTCCCCGACAAATGGGAATCATGCTGGAAAGTTGTTCATTCATGGTGAAAATTCCTCCTGATTTTTGTTAAAATTTGAAGCTCTCTCTGAGCCTCCCTAATGTAGCGCTTTCGCGGGTCGGCGAAAAATCACCACCATGCTTGGGAATGGGGCACTGTTCTTTTCTCCGCCGAACTTTAATCTCCCACGCACGAAATTGATGGTTGCATATTTGTCGTTGTAGCAGTAATCGTGGAACCAAGCGGTATCCGTCCGCGCCGGAAGCAGCATCACAACCGTTGCGTCTGATTCCTCGGCGGTTCGATGCGCTTTCTCTACCCACGCCCCAACGCCGCGTCCGTATGGGGGATTGCACCACACAACGCCGTCCCAGTCCTGTTTCAGTCCGTCCATCTCTGGGGTGAAATAGCGTTCGCATTTTGCGTTTTCTGACGTTGCGCAAGCGTCCAGCGTGAAATGGAACAGTTCATCGAGATCGTCGAAAAATGCTTTCGGTGTTTCCCACATTTCAGATCTTGATGAAAACATTAAGTCTTTGTTCATTCTGCTTCGTCCTCCCTAATGTCTCCGCCCCATTGCTCCGCCATAGCTTTGGCGATGCCGGGGAAGGTCTTTGCGCGGTTTTTGGCCCTATCCGTGGTAAACATACCTTTATGCTGTTCCCCATGCTTATGGCTGTAACTGCCACTCGGACACCATGTTGCAACCGGAGACACAATATCTGTTGGGGCAAGATTTGGAAGATTGCACAGCCACAGGCAAGTTTTTTTGGTATACGGATGCCCAAACTGATACGGCTGAATTGCCTGCGAATATTCCGGCATGCAAAAAACTCTGCTTGGGATAGGATTTTCAACTGCTCTCAAAGGAATTGGGGAGCGGTAAAATTCCATGAAGAAGTCCCGTGCCTTTATCCCAAGCATTACACGGTCAGCTTGCAGTTGATGGTCTTTCCACAAATGCCGCGCTCCCGCATTGCTGAGATACGTGCATGGGGGATGGGCAATCAGTAAATCCCACTCAACGCAGTGTTCGATTCCGTCCATCGTTTTGAAAACGCTAACGGGCATTTGCACCAGTTGTACTGCATCGCCTAAGATGTGCCACTCAGGGTGTCCGCCGGAGGGTTCCTGAATGTCGCAGGAATACGCCTCATGCCCAAGCGCGCGGAATGCCTTGCAGACTTCCTGCGATTCCTCGCAGGCAACCAGAACTTTCATCTTCGTCCCTCCCATTCTCCAAACAGCTCCCGGAACGTCATCCCCGTCAAATCTTCCAGTGCCAGTAGCAGCCGCACCGTTGTATCGCGGTCGCCGCGTACCCACGCCGACACCGTAAATTGCGACGTGCCGAGGGATTGCGCCAGTTCGGTCTGGTTATAGTTCGTCTTTTCTAACGCTTCCTTGAGCACCGGATAGGCGCAGAACTCAAACGGTGTTTTCGGTCTCGCGATTTTGCTCATGCGCGCACCTCCCCGAAAGCCTCTTCAAATGTCAGCCCCGTCACCGCAAGGATCGCTTTAATCACGCGAATACTGAATTCGTTCTTCCCCGTTGTCCATCGCCACACGCAGAGCGGGGAAACGTCGAGCTTCTTGCTCAACTCCGGCGGTGTCATGCCCGATGACTGCAAAGCTTCTTTTAGCTGTGGATACACCACCGTCTTAAATGGCACAGTTTTCATCATTCCGCACAGCCCGTCTCTCCGAGCAGCGTCCCGACAGTCACGCCCAGCGCTTCGGCAATGTACTGATACGTTAGCAGGAAGCTCATGCACTTTCCGGTCTCAAGGTTTCGGATGCTGTTGCGCGATACGCCCGACTTTTCCGCCAGTTTCTTCACGCCAAGCCCACGCATGATTCTCCATTTGCGGATGTTTGCACCGACTTCCTCCGGCGAAAGCATCCCATCCTTTGATGGCGGAGATTCCGACAAAATATCGCTTACGGAAATATTCAGTGCTTCGCTGATCTTGTACAGCGTCGGCAGCTTCGGGTAGTGCTCACCCTTTTCCAGTTTGCCGATATGCCCCTGTCCGCATTCCACAATTTCGCCAAGCCGAAACTGGCTGATGCGGCGCACTTCGCGAATATTCTTGAGCCGTTCGCCCAACTCTTTTTCTGTCAACATCTTTTCTTGCTCCCTTTTATTTTTTCAAGTTCTGCATGCGCCGCGTCTTGAATTTGCGCGCAGACAGATAATCGTCTTTCTCCTGCAACTGCCGCGCCTCCTCGGCTTTTGCTATGTAATAGCGGTCGATGTCCGCCTGATAGTGCGGGCATTTGCTATGGCAGCCGGGATACCGCGTCGGCGGCAAACAGGATCGGCAGTGCTCAAATCTCATGTTCGACCTCCACGCTGCTAATCGTCACCACCGTAAGCGGCTCGCCGTCCGTGTAAAACTTCCTCCCGCAAACGCTAAACACGGCAGAATCGTCCTTGTAGGCATATCCGTTGAGCGCGTCCAATACCGCCTTAATGATGTTGTCGATATCGCCGCGCTTAAGGTATGGGGATAAATCCAATCCTCCCCTTTTTCTTTTTGGCGTTCCAGATGGGATGGGGAAATAAGCATTTACCATGACTTCCAGCGCTTCTCCGTCCTCAAACGGCCTTTCCCCGCACTCGAGCCATGCCGCGCGAACTGCATTCTCGAAAATCTGCGTGCTTTTCGGCGTATATGTCCCATGCCGCGTGACGCGCGGCCTTCCCTTCGGCACGGGTCTTCCATCCACGGCAAATGAAACTACTCGCTCCATGCGTCACCCTCCATTTCGACAGCAGCCGCTTCCCACGTCAGCCCGTGTTCTCTCGCATAACGCGATACGCTCGGCATGAATGCCTCCTGTTCGGCTATCTGCTCGATGTATGGCTTCATCCACGCCACCGAGACGCGCGGGGAATCTGTGCCCCTGATCTTTGCCAGCACTTGTCCGACCTTTGGCGGAAATCCCCTCGTGTCCTCGGCAATCAGCGCGTCCACTGCGTCCTTTGCCGCAGCAGGATCTTCCCCGCCCAGCATGTCCGACCAGAGGGAAACCAACTCTTCGGCTTCTGTGCGGGTCATCTTGGCATAGGCCTGCGGATAAGCCTGTTTCAATCGCCCCAAAAGGCTAATGACGTCAGCTCTTTCCACGGTTCTTTTCCTCCTCAAGCATCTCGGCGAATACATCGCCGCCGACAAACGGCTTATTTTGCGGCGCTTTGCCGCCCTTGTCTTGCTCTCTGGAGAGCCACGAGGTGATAAAGCGCTTAATCCCTCCGCGAGTTTTACGCTTGGTAGGGTTTGAATCGCACCACCCCGCCATGTTTCTGAGCTGTTGTAGAACGTCAACGTTCGGATAGAGCTGCGACCATTTGGCCCTGTCATTCTCCGACACGTCAAAGAAAGTCCCGTCATTCAGCGGCAAAGAAATCACCGGTGGCGCGGAAGCCGCTTGCGGCTCAGCGCAATATTCTCCCTTGCTATCGGTAGATAGCTGGATATTGGTTTCGGTATTGGTATCGGTTTTGGTTTCGGTATTGCCATTTTTGCCATTGGCAGACATGGCTTTGCTATTTTTGCCATTAGCAAAAATGCGTTTGCCATTTTGCCATCTTGCGGCAGCACCAGCCTTGCCAGCTTCGCTTCTTGTTGTAGCAATATCGTCATAGCTTGCCTTAAAGCGGTCTTCCTGCGCCATCATGCGTTTGACAAAGAATCTCTCATTGCCACAAAGCGCTATCTGCTCTCCCGTCATGCTGTAAACCAGCAATGCCCGCGTTAGCCGACCGAACTCTGCATCGTTGAGCGCATCCATCTCCTCTAAATAATCATAGGGGAGTGCTGCATAGTTTCTTGCCATGCCTCCACCGCCTTAAAACGGTAGATCGCCGTCGTCCTCACTGATCACCGCAAAGTCGCCTGCGGCGCTCTCTACGGTGAAATGCGGCTCGGTAGCATCGTTGCGCTTACTGTCGCCAAAATAGATATTATCGGCGATGATCTCCGCGTTGCGGCGCTTATTGCCGTCCTTGTCCGTCCAGTCGTGGACGGTGAGCTTGCCCTCGACCACGACCATGCGCCCTTTGCTGAGATACTGGCAGACAAACTCGGCCGCCTGCCTCCACGCTACTACGTCGAGGAAATAGGTTTTCTTCTCACCGGTTGCCTTGATCTTGAAATCGTCATCGACGGCAACAGTAAAACTCGTGACCGCCGTACCGTCCTGCGTGCGGCGCAGTTCCAGATCGCGCGTAATGCGCCCCATAATGCAAACTCTGTTTAAACTCACTTGCGTACCTCCTCTGCGCTTTCAATCAAAATATCCAGAATTCTATCTGCGGCATTTTTTAGAATTAAAAATTCCTGATCCGTAAATTCTTCAATGCTCTTAATTTTAGGCTTGCCCATCTTGCCGGATTTCGTGCTTGGTCCAGCTGCAATCGACCTCAAGAGTCTCGACAAAATAGCCCTTATATCACTGTCGTAGTAGCAGGTTTTTCCCGCTAATTCAAATGACTTCTCAGGAGAAACCAGAGTCCTTGAATTCGCTCCTTTCAACACTTCAATTTGTGCTTCTAATTCAGCGATTCTTTTCGCAACTTCTTCCGGGTATTTCGCCATTTTTTACTCCTCCAAATAGTTCTTTTTGAAAACTGCCATGAACGTGTCATGGCCATAAAGTTCTTCGAAACGCTTCTGGCACTCGCGTTTCAGCCGCATATCCAGTTCGTGACCATCTTTTCCGTGCACGCCGTAGTCGGCCATGTTGTGCCAGTCGGCACGCAACCAAACCCAGCAGCCCCAAATGTCGGATAGCTGCCGACGGCCACCACCGTAAATGTGATGCCGCGCGAGGTTCGTCGAGAATCCTGAGATATAGCATTCTCTCTTGTCCTGCATGATGCTTTTAGTCATCTGCCCCATTCCTCCTTCAATGCGTCAAGCTGCTGCGGGGTCAATGTCTCAATACCCAACTCCTTGCAGTCCTGCACGATGTTGTCGATTAGGCGTGACATTTGCCTTGTGTCAAAGGTGGACGAGCCGTAATACAGCACCACGTTCTTGCAGCCCTCTATTTTGCTGTCCATCACTTCCGTCTGCCAGCCGATACCATTCTTGTTCCAGCCGTCGCATAGTTTCTGCACGGCTTTCTCGCGCACGCAGACGGTTTCTGTGTTCCCGCCAACGTCCCGCACCTCTCGCCGGTAAATCTCGCTCTTGGGCGTTCCTGTGGCTTCTGCAAGCTTATCCAGCAACACCCATGAGTAAGCGTTGGCATCGAGGCTTCGCTTTTCCCGGTGTTTCTTGATGGCAACGTCCACGTCTACCTCGTGCAGCTCGTCATACAGTGTGCCGACGTTCTCCCGCGTGGCGATGGTGAGTAAATACCCACCATCGCGGGCAAGGGTCAGATCATGCAGTCTGGCTTTCATTTGCTTTTCTCCTTGCCATCATGCACGCCCAGCAGAGCGGCGCTTTATAGGTCTTTCGCGCGTTTTCCGCGATCTCCGCAACGGAATAAGATTTGCCGCCGTGCGTCACTGGGTAGATGGGCTTGCCGCAGTCCTTGCAGGTGTTTTTCTCGACCTCGCGCTTGTACTGTTTATTAAATGCGTCCATCTCTTCCTTGCTCGGTTTCTTATCCTGCTTGGGCGGGTTTTCTGCTTTCCCATCGTTTTGGGTTCTGGTGTCATCAACCGGGTCGCGGAATGTATCGCTTTCTGCTTCGCTATAAATGCCGGAATACGCCAGTTTTGATAGTTTCAAAACAACGCGGTCAAACATTCGCTTAAATGCCATGGCATAAGGGTAATCGTTCTTGCAGTTTTTCTGCGTGACTTCGCCCACCTCATATAACCCCTGGTCTTTATCGCAATAGGTAAACACCAGCGCGCCACCGTATCCGCATTTGTCTTCCGTCACGGATAAAGGATTAAAAGGCTTTTCCAATTTGTCGTTGATTTTCAAGCAGCCGTTGTGAGAGATAATCAGACCTGTGTACCCCATCTTGCCGCTTTTCGTCTCGTTCATAAGTATCCAAAAGTCTGCGGGGGATAGTCCATACTTACCGCTTTCGATGATCTCGCAAGCCTTTTTCTTGCTCTCTTTATACTTATCGGATTGCCAAACTGGGATTTTCTTTCCCTGCTTTTGGCTGTATTCCTCTTTGTTCTCACCAAAGTTGTACTCCATCACTTCACCCCCATGCTCATGCCCTGTACAAGCGTCGCCCCATCGATTTCAGCGCCGTTTTTCAGCAACGGGGCAAGGTCAGTCTTGCTCACCGTGGGGGCGTTGTAAGTAACCTCGCCGTCGTGACCGTTGGCGAGCATCCACGCCACCACCGCGCCCATGTCGGAGACCTCCACGCTGGTGGTTTTGCGATAACTGATAGAGCATCGGGGAGTGGAAAACTTCTCGCCGTTCAGAACAGAATCGAGATATTTTTTCTTGCTCTCTGCCGCGCGCTCTAAAGCCTGTCTGCGTGCCGCAAGGGTCTTCTCTTCTTCGCGGATCGCCTTTGCTTCGGCAACGTCGTTTTTAATCCAAAGCGCGACGTTCTCGATCTTCTGCTCTCTTGCCATGTTCAGCTCCAAGAGCTTTTCAACGTCAAGGATTTCGCCGGTCTCGGCATCTACACATTCCGCAAGCGCGGAATCAATCTGATAAAGGTTCATCTTTTACCTCCGTAATATTGTCTGTGCCACAGTAAGGGCAAACGGTTTGAGTGGTGATTACCCAGTTCTCATCGTCCGGACTTTCGCGGTACGCATAAAGCGCAGGCTCCCGGAAATCCGCACCGCAAGCAAAGCAGTGCATCATTCCGCCGCCTCCAAATACGCCATCGCGCTCTGCACGCCGAATACGCGCGCCGCCTGATGATCGCCAAAAAACACGTCGATGTGATTGCCGTTTACGCCGCCGCCGCAGTCTTCGGCGATGTAGCTGTGCTGCGTGCCGTCCGGCCAGATCAGCAGGACGCGCGAACCGTATGGAATAACCTTCGGGTCGACCGCGATCGTGCGCCCCTCGGTCGCCAGCGTGCCGGTCGCGGTGTAGCCGCTTGCCCATTTGCCGCAGCAGCAACGTCCGGGACAATAGGCCGTGAGCGTAAACTCACCAAGAAAAACGTCGTTGCAAACGGCGCTCTCCGTCGCGGGCTTGTCCCACGCGGGATCATACTCCTCAACGACTACCGAGGATTCCTCGGGAATTGCTTCGACCGCCTGCGCGCTGGTGGCGAGGATGGAGATCACGATCAAGAGGATCGTCGCGCCCAGACACGCCGCCGCGAACAGCGCCGATTCATCGGCCTTGCGCTGCTCTCTCGTGCGCTTGTCGTGCCGTCTCATCGTGTCACCTCTTCCATCGTGATTTGTGCGGACTTCTCAAACAGCGGGGCGAGCATTTCTTCTTGCGCTGCCTTGTAAAAATTCCTGTCGATTTCAAACCCGTAAGCGTTCCGTCCCAGTTCATACGCCGCGCGGAGGGTGGTCGCGCTTCCCGCGCATGGGTCGATTACAACGTCGCCGGGATCCGTGAAAACTTCAATCAACCGCTTCAACACGTTCACCGGCTTCTGCGTCGGGTGGATCTTGGGAATGTCCTTCCCGTCGCGTTCCCACTTCTGCCAGTCAAAAACCATCTTCCCCGTGCCGCGAATCGGTTTCCCATCTTCGCCGATCTCGCGCCCGTTGTTGAATTTCGGCAGCTTGTCGCGGTAAAGCACTACCGCAAACTCCGTCGCGCCTACCACTCGCATATTGGCTTTAAGTACCTGCGCGGAATAGTTCTTGCAAAAAAACATCGGGTAGCTGTTTTTGAATCCGTACTGTTTGCCGTACTCCATAACGGTCTGCATCTGGTCGAACGCACAGAAAACAAGCATTGCCGGAGCTTGCCCTTTCTCCTTCGGTTCTTTCTTCAAAAGCCGGTTGCAGAAGTGCATATATTCAGCGATTTTGAAATAGCCGTCGGAGTTGAAAAAACTGCTCTTTGCTTTTTTGCTCTCGCCGTTTTTGTTGTCTCCACCGACATACCACGTCGGGTTGCTCCCGTAAGCGTCAGCGCCGATGTTGTAGGGGATATCCGCGATCACGAGCTGTGCCTTTGGGATTCCGTATTTCTTGAAGTTCTGAAAATTGTCATGGTACAACTCGCACTTCACTTCCTGCACCCCCTGTCGATGTAGGGCAGCAGATCGTACAGCACCTTGCACACCGAGCAAGCGCCGATGACAGCAAGGCTCGTCGTAAAGTCGCAGCCGTTGAGCGCGATTACCGTAGCGGCGATGCTGCCGAAAACCAGGGTGTCAATCATTTCGTGCCTCCGATCAGCATGAGCTTTTCCGCGTCCGTAAATTGCAAAACTCGGTCAAGCTCCCAAATTTCTTCTAACGTCCAGCGGGAACGCCCCGCCATTCTGTTGCAAATTTGCGTTTCCGATAAGCCGATTTCCTCGCCCAGCTCCTTGCCGGTGCGAATCAACGCTCGTCCCATCGCGCCGCGCACGGCTCGCTCAAGGTCGTTTCGCCGTCGCGTTAACTGTTGTGGCTTTAGCATCTTGCCTTTTCCTTTCTCCCGTGCTACAATAAGCACGGACACAATATCTTGTGGTGAGATTTGTCCCCCCCGCCCCGCTCGATGCTGCAACATTGGGCGGGGCATTTTTTACTGCCCATCGCTGGATTTCAGCGCCTTATCTGGTCTTGCAGCCTGCGCGGCTTTCACTGCCGAAATAAGCGCACTTGATACCGAAGTAACCGGCCCTATGTATTCGTCGGCGTTGAGCTTGCTAAGAAACTCTGCAACTCTTTCCGGGTCGCCGTAAGCGTTCAAATGGGTGTAAATTCCAAATGACTCAATTTCGACGCGAAGCTGTCCGTCATTCTTGCTGTTCATGAGCCCTCCTTGCCCGCTCTTGCAGTCTGCGCGGCTTCCGATGCCGCTCTGATTTCCGTTTCGGTCACGCCGTACAATCTGGTCAACGGTCTAATGTACTTGCTTGCGATGCCATTCACGCCGCGTTCCCAGTTCGACACAGCGGAAATCCTTACACGGAGTTTCTTTGCTACGTCTTCCTGCCGCAAACCGGCATTTTCTCGGATTGCCTTTAATTCCAAGCGTTCTCCCCTCCTTATAAAGTTCAGAACTTTATATTGACAAACGCAACCAACGCCGCTATTATGTAAGTGTCAGCCAACAAAATATCGGTTATAAGTCCGCAAAAACGGAAAATCCGTTGGGGGCTTGGTTTTTTGTTGCCTTAATTAAGTTCTGTAAGGCTATTATAGCCGATGTTTCATCGGCTGTCAATCTGTTATCCGGTGAAACATCGGATTTTACGCTTTGCACAATTTTTCCTTTCTCCTTTGTGAGGGTTTGTCAATGGCGCTATTTGATAAGCAAATAAAAAAATACGTCGAAGAAAACTTTTCTGAAAAAGAAAAAGCACTCGCAGAAACCGAGCGCTCTGTCCAGCGGCATTTTGCTAAAAGCCGCGAGTACAGAATCATGCTGCAAAATTATCAGAAGGAATTGCGTGAGCGTGATAGAGCCCTTTCTGAAAAAGAAGCCAAACTATCTAAACGCAAAGAGGATTTGGACGAATTCGAATCCACATTAAAGGCGCGAGTAAAAGAAGATGTTGTGCGAGAGGCAAAAGAAGAAAAAGCTACGTTAAAAGCGGATTCTATAAAGCTGCAAGAGGAAATAAAATCCTTATCGGCGAAAAAAGCTGGCCTTATGGCTGCGGAATACAAAATTATAGACTGGGTCTCTCGAATGGAGAAAAAAGAAAGCGAAGTATTCGACGAAATACTTGCCGACGCAAACAAATTCCAAAAGTTCAAACTGTCTATTGATGGGTATGAGTTTGAAAGCTACGTTGCCGATCTGCTTATAAAAAACGGCTATGAGAAGGTTGAGGTAACAAAAAAGTCGCAGGATTTCGGAGCAGATATTCTTGCCGAGAAAACAGATGTGCGATATGCGTTTCAATGCAAATACTACTCAGGGCAAGTTGGAATTGAAGCGGTGCAGCAAATTTACGCAGCAAAAGAGCATTACGATTCTCATGTTGCAGTTGTCGTTACAAACAGCGTGTATACAAAAGCCGCTAAGATTTTGGCAGAAGAATTAAACGTAGTCCTGTGGGACTGCGAAGACCTCACGGTTTTGTCACAAAACAAGGATATGTAATTATGCCTAAGAAATTAGATAGTGTAAGCCTTAATACAAACTGCGTAAATTTAATTGTAAATTACTGTGAAAAAGCGGATATAAGCGAAGCGGCATTTTCGAGAAAATTCAAGAAAAATAACGGTTGGATAACTGACTTACGCAGAAGCAAAAATTTGAATTTGCCGTCAAAAGAACTTGCTGTGCAAATGTGTTTAACGCTCAACGTCTCCCCCGATGACATCCTCCTGCACGAGGGGAAAACCCCGGAAGAAACCGCAAAGTGCTTAAAAGATATTGAGACGGTGCGAAAGCTGGTCGAGGCCGAGAGCGCAAAAAAAGCCCCCGATCCGAAGACCGAGGGTGAGGATGCGCAGCTTGCGCAACTTATTGCCGGGTTTAATCGGTTGTCTCCGCAGCAGAAGAGCGCGGTGCTTGCTGTGATAGAAGGTTATCAACCATCGCAAGAATAACATTTTTTTGCTCTGGCGTCAGGTTGACAAAAAGTTCTGCTGCTTTTCTCGTTTGCTCGTCCATAATTATGTCCCTCCAAATATTTTTGCAACGGGGCTATATGTCGATTGTTGCACATAGCGGTGCAAGCATCAATATCTCGAAGTAAAGGCACTGCCGCCCTCTGCAACAAACGGCAGTGCCTTTTTGCAGCCAGCGGGAAGCGGTCGCCGCTGCATGTCTTGACCATACTCCGCTTTACCTTGGCAATTCAACACCGAAACATTGCAATAAAACAGCGCTCGACGTGGTTCGACAAGCCCTCATCTTGTGACTTTGCGGCGCGAAAATCGGAGAAATTAAGGTGCCATAAATGAACATTCAAGAAGTGTGTAAATCCCGTAAAGAAGAACTGAAGCTGACCTATCAGGACATTTCCGACGCTTCCGGTGTGCCGCTGTCCACCGTGCAGAATTTCTTTTCCAAATTTTCCAAAGCCCCGTCCATTTATACCGTCGCGCCCATTTGCAAAGCGCTGGGGATATCGCTTGATGAAGTGTTCGGAATTTCCGAACGGTTAACACCGACCGAGGAAACCTTGCAAGCGCGTAACGACGAGCTGGAACGACACGTTGACGCAAAGGCCGATACCATTGAGATCATGCGGCGCGGCGTGCATATCCGAAACGGCGTGATTGCTATAATGTTTCTCATCATCGTTTTTCTCGCTGTGTGGTGCGTGTACATTGATTTCCACTGCATAGATTACGGATTTTGGAGGGGGATTTGATGAAAATACCAAAAGCAAAACTACTGCCATCGGGGAACTGGAACGTTAGCGTCATGGTAGACGGAAAGCGTGTGTCCGTCACAGCTCCTACCAAGCGGCAAGCGGAGAATGAAGCCGCCGCATTGAAGTCCGGCGCAAAGTCTGCCGCTCGTGCGTCTGAGCGAACGGTCGGCGACGCTATTGACCGATATATCGATAGCAAGGACGCGATACTTTCCCCCTCCACCGTGAACGGGTACAGAAAACTACGCAAGGTGGTTTTCCCCGAGCTGATGAGCGTTAAGTGCTCCGCGTTGACGCAGGATCGCGTGCAGCGTGCCGTGAATAAGATGGCGCGGGAAAAGTCCCCTAAGTATGTCCGCAACGCTTACGGCCTATTCACGGCGGCAATGTCGGAGGAATGTCCCGATAAGGTGTTCCGCATATCACTCCCGCAGAAGGAAGCGCCTAAAATTAAAATCCCTACCATGGACGAGATCAGAATTCTGCACGAAGACTGCAAAGGCACAGATTTTGAATTGCCTTTCCTGCTGGCTGTCTGGCTCGGCCTCCGTACATCGGAGATCAGAGGTCTGACATGGGATTGTCTTGACGGCGATATATTAACGATCAGGCAAGCAATGGTAGACGGTGAGGACGGTCCGCAGCTCAAGCAGCCAAAAACTTACAGCGGCAACAGAAAGCTGAAAGTGCCGCCGTATATTATGGGGCTGATTGAAGCAACACCGCGCACAGATGAGTATATTGTCCATGCAACCAGAAATGTCCTGTATAAGCATCTGCAACGCGCGTGTGCCCGCTGTGGAGTTTCGCCGTTCCGCTTTCACGACCTCCGGCATGTAAATGCGTCGGTCATGCTCAGGCTCAATGTCCCAGACAAA
>OKRZ01000189.1_pt1 | contig 42782 bp, 49 predicted proteins | sample 1601141 | NCBI WGS metagenome assembly OKRZ01 (sample SAMEA3541524, study PRJEB24748) | human gut metagenome | biome: human gut; feature: human-associated habitat; material: faeces | place: China | collected 2012
CTACCAACAGAGCTGTAACTCTGATTCTGATTTCTTTTGATACTATGTCATTGAAATCAGAGAGGAGATGATCTTATGATCGAAAACGATGCTTTCAAACTGCTATTAATTAATCTTTTTCACCTGAATCCTGATGATATTGCCAACATTTTCTGTACTACGTTCAATAAGATGATGGTTCTTCTTGTTACGCTTGCAGATAAACATCAGGCTTGTCCTTACTGTGGGTTTACTGCGCCTAAAATCAAGGAATATGTAACCAAGGAGATCACTCATTCGGCTCTTACCACACAGAAATGTATAATTAAATACAGGGCAAGACGCTACAAATGTCCATGTTGTGGAAAGACCTACTATGAATTCAATCCCTTTGTCTTTAAATCCCAGAAAATATCGATCCTTACTGTGCATAATATTCTAAAGGATCTGAAAGACTTCAACGAGACATTTACTTCTGTTGCCAGACGATATCATGTTTCTCCAACTTCTGTATCCACTATTTTTGATAATCATGTGGATATTGGCAGAAATCCGCTTCCGGAAATCATTAATTTTGATGAAGTATATGCCTTCAAATCCGAAAAGAGTAAGTATGTCTGTGTTCTTCTTGATTTTAAAAAGCAGATTCCCGTTGATGTTCTGCCGAACCGTAAAAAAGAATATCTTTTAAACTACTTTCAAAAGATTCCTTTAGAAGAACGCAAAAAGGTAAAATACGCCTGTTCAGACATGTATGAAGTATATCGAGATGTCGTACATAAGGTGTTTCCATGTTCTTGTATGCTTTTGGATTATTTTCATCTTTCACAAGATTTCCATAGGAAAATGAATGAGGTGCGTATCAAAGTCATGAAAGGATACAAAGATGACAAAGCTTCAGATGAATATTATCTTCTCAAAAAATTCAACTGGCTGTTATTCAAAAATCCAGAGGATGAAGACAAATACGGAAGACTGTTTGATGTAGAACGTGAGCGTAAATACAACTCTCATTTTAAAAGCTATATGAACTACTACGATTTAAGAAGAAAACTGCTTGAAATCAATAATAATCTAACTATTTGTTACTCATTAAAACTAGAACTTGTAGACTTCTATTCAAAATCTACTATCGATAATGCGCAAGTGAATCTGGAACATTTGATTCGCAGCTGCATTGATACAAACATTGAAGAAATGATTGCCTTTTCCAACAATCTGATCAACTGGAAACAGGAGATCATCAATTCATTTACGATTGTAGGTACTGAATATAAAGTTGAGGCAGACAAAGGCCAGGTGGTGGTCTGCAATAAAAAAGTGAATAATGCGATCATTGAGAATCGAAACAAGATTATCAAGTGTATCAAGAACAACGCCAATGGCTACACTAACTGGTCTCGCTTCCGCAATCGCGTAATGTATGTACTCGACCCAAATACAACATTCAGCCTGGAACCAAGGGAGAAATGATCATGGATGCACAAGACATTATCGAACTGATTGAATACTTCAGAAATCTTCAAGACACTGAAATGAAATTTGAAATTGAAGAGCTACGAGGATACATTGACATAAGATTCGAAGAATTATATGACAAGTTAACAGAATACATTGATTTCAATCGTGCAGATTCAAATCACCCATTATAAAAGGAGCAGAGATTCAAACATCTCTGCTCCTTAGTTAATAATCCTTTAAACACTCATAGGGTTTTCAACCCTACAATTTTTGAAGCCAACTTTTAGTCGACCCTATCTAATTGCGGATTACCTAGTTAATTTTCATATTTTCATCACCACGACCATTATACAAAAATTAGAGCAGACATTCCATCTGCTCTGATTTATTTATTCACTTTTTGAAATCGGATAACTTTTCTACCTTATCCAATTTTTTATCATCCTTATTATTTTATTCTATTCATTTTCCTTAAGCATTTTCTCAAGTATGACCATATATGAGTATCTTAAGTTCCATGACTTAGATTGGATGATATTCTTAACATTTCAAGTACTCTATCCTTTTTGTGATTATTCACTCGATAAAAACCCTTTATCTAAATCCTATTTCCTTTTCCTGTTAAGTTCCATTGAATGTTTTTTCTAGAATTCCTCTAGCTTTACTTTTGGAGCCTTCTCTCCATAGGTTCAATTTTTATAGTTGAAACTTGCCATTCCAACTCTATGTTATTGTCATCTTCTCACCGCTCTCTTTTTGTCTTAAGAGAAGTTTTCTCTGCTCTTACTTCTCTTTACACTTTCATTATATACAACAAATTTAAAAAGAAAAGGCAAGTGGTAAAACTCGCCTTTATACTGGTAAAACCGGTTATTTCATCGATATTTTTCGTTTTTTTCCTCTTGAAACCGGAATCAAAACTTTATTTGTCAATTCCACTTCATCTTTATACCAAGCTACTATATACTTCGAATTTACAATATAAGATACATGAACTCGTAAAAAGCCAAATTCCTTAAATATATCTTCTAATGCATTCATACTGTCACGCTTGTGAAAAACACCTTTTTTTGTATAAAAATAAACCATTTTCTCATTCTTTTCCAAATAATAAATATCCTCATAGGCAAAATTCATATGAACTCCATCATAATTAAATTCATAAACATCGCCCTGAATACATTGAGAACGAATCATTTGATCATAGGCTGAAATATCACTCGCAATATTCGCCTTAGAAATATAGAATACACGACTTCTTTCATCGTCACCACGCGTCTTAATTGGATTTTCACAAACATAAATAACAATCGCATTTGGATTATCATGTACGAATACACTTTCCATACGAGCATTTTTAAACATCTCATCAAATATAAACAATTGATATTCTTCTTCCTTCATCCTTTTCGCAAGATCACTTGCCTTTAAATAATGACGAAAACACCAATCTTCGTTCACAAAAAGTTTAGACAGCTGAAACACAATATCCTTTGTCTCTTTTTCATATTCTAGAATCGCTACTTTTATCATATTCATTATTATAAAGATTGAAAACAATTTAAGCAAATGTAAACCATTACAATTAAAGGAGTGGAAATTCCACTCCGATATTATAAGATTCCAAAATATGTTCCAATACAAGCCTGGCGATAAGATTCCATCTGAACCCCAGCTTGTGAATACATATGAAATCAGTCGTGTTACAGTTAGAAATGCAATTCAACAGCTCGTTAATGATGGTGTATTGATTAAGAAACATGGAAAGGGTACTTTCGTAAAATCTGCTGTTTATACAGAAGGATTTTTTAGTGGAGGAAGCTTTACTGAAACATGTCTTCAGATGAAGGCAACTCCATATACACATATCATTTCGATTGATAAAGAAAAGGCTGATGAACAAATACATTCTATTTTAAACGAAAAAAATGAACTCGTTACAATTAAACGAGTTCGATATGTAGACGATGTCCCAAGTATCGTCGAAATAGATTACTTCTCCAATGACTATTCATTCTTATTGAATGAGAACATTGAAAATACTTCATTAATGAAAATCATTATACAAAAAAAAACATGTAGCTATGTCTAATTTTGAGGATAAATTCACAATCAGCTATGCTAATAAAGAATTTTCCGAGTTATTAAACATTCCCTCTGGAACTCCCTTACTAGAAATTACTCAGACTGTAGCGAGTCCAGACAATCAAGTTGTGTATATCAACAAACAATATATTCTTACTTCTAAATATGTTTATGCTGTAAGATCCTATAAGTAGCTGTTACTAATTTGTAGCAGCTTTTATTCTTTAAAATCACGAATCGCAATTAATTGTTTAGCAATTTCCTTTGCGCTAACACTCAAAATGATTTTACCCTTTTCCTTTGTGGCTCCACTAGGATCTCCACCAATCCCAATTGGTTTTCCCTTTTCTGTGACCCAATCTGTAGCTAACCATGACAAATGTGTCTGCATTGCCGTATTTTTAGGAATTCCTTTTTCACTAGTCTTTAATTTAACCAAGTCTTCATCTATTGCCATAACCATAGATGTTTCCATTTCACCACCATGAAAATCAAAAGTATTTCCCTTTGAAATTGTTGCCTTTACATCCGGATGATCAAAGGCACCTGAATTTAAAACAAAAGGATACACTTTAAAATCACTTCTTACTTCTCTAGAAATCAAATTTGCGACAGGTGCATTACCTCCATGGCAAACAAGTAAAACGATTTTCTTAAACCCATGTCGTGCTAAGCTTTCACAAATATCATACAACATATGATAATACGTCATTGGCTTAAAGGTAATGGAGCCGCAAAAATCTTTATGTTCCGTACTCAATCCAACCGGAATGACAGGAAACAACAATAAATCAATATCTTCATTTTCTAATTCTTTTTTTACATAATCACACATGGCCCCTGCAATTAATGTATCCGTTCCTAATGGTGCTTGATTTCCATGTTGTTCTAAAGCACCTAATGGAACAAGAACAATCGTATTCTCACGATCTATTTGTTCCATTTCGAATCGTGTTAATTCTTGATATTTTAGAATCATATTTATTTAGCCTCGTAGATAAATTTGAAGCTTGGACGTACAGATGCTAAACGTTCCATTAAGAAATAGCCGATAAGATAGTTTGCCGCAATCTTAATCAAGTTAAATGGAATAGTCGCAAGTGCAATAAATGAAGTTAAATCTTTAATGCTTGGATTCACTGAACCTACCATTTGTACCACAGAATCTAATGGCATGCCCATTGCCTTGGCATATAGTGGTAAAGTAATACATGCATTACAGAAGCATGCAAATGCAGTTCGAACAACCATTCCAACTAGCAATGAAACAATGACTGCTTTTCTTGTCTTATGCATTTTTTTATACACAAACCAAGTTGGTAATACAAATAATGCAACACCTAAAAGATTTGCGAGTTCACCAACATAAGCCGTATTCGTTCCTACTGTAACTACTTTTACAATAAGTTTAATAATTTCAACTAAAGCAGCTGATACAGGTCCAACACTAAACAAGGCGATGACGCTAGGTACATCACTAAAATCAATCTTGTAGAATGGTGGCATCATTGGTAATGAAAACTCCAATGACATCAATGCTCCTGCAAGTCCTGCAAGCATTGCAGTTAATACAATTGTTTGAACATTCCATTTTTTCATAATCTTCCTCCTTTTGATTCAAAAAAGCTCTTCCAAAAGGAAACCCCCAAGAAAGAATATTCTTGGGGGTTATAAAAATACAAAAAATACTTTTGTGTCTTCTACCATCCAGACTATACTGTCGGTCTTGGAATTACACCAAGTCAGCCACTTACGTGGGTCGCGGACTTTTACCGCCGGTAGGGAATTACACCCTGCCCCGAAGAACTCTTTGAATTTATGTTCGTGAATAATATAGCACAATGAAATGGCATGTGCAATACGTTTGTTTATTTTTTCACAATATCAAATTCTTCTGGCATAAAACAAGGACATACATTTTCAAGTGAAGCTATTACACAACTAGCTAAATAGCTACCGAGCTCCATAGCCTCTAACATACTTTTGCCATAGGTAAGTCCTGCACTTGCGCCAGCACAAAATGCATCTCCTGCACCTGTAGTATCTTTTACTTCTATTTTACGAGCTTGACAAAAACCACATTCCCCATTGTTTTTCACATATAAAGAACCCGCTTCTCCAAGCGTCACAATCAATGAGTTAAATTCCGCTTTCTGTAGTTCATTAAGTAATGTATAACTTAATTCTTCTACAGATATTTCACCATAATCCCTTGAAAAAAGAATACTCGATTCCAATTGATTACAGATCAAACAATCAAATTGCTTCAAAAGATCTTTTCTTTCAATCGCAATATTCATATTGCTGACTACACCAAATAATTTTTTATTATATTTTCTACATAAATCTACAATCTTATCAACAATTTCCTCATCCATATCTATTTCAGCCACTACAGAATCACAGTTTTCAATAATCGTATCTCCATATTCTTCTAAAATCGAATAAATAGGCATCAAATCAGGACGTTGAGATACGGATCCAGCCAATTCACCATTATGATCAAAAACAGCTAGCCATGTTACCCATGCCATTTTCAATAGATTTCATATAATCTGTATTTACATTTCGATTCTGCAAATGTTGTTTAACATCTTTTCCTAATGCCGTATTATCAACAATACCAACAAAAGTAGAATTTAACCCTAAATTCGCAATATCTTCTACAACATTTCGTGCTACACCACCATGAATATACTCAATATATCCCGCATTTCTGCCATCCGGAATATATGTATTTTGCGGAAACCCTTTTATATCCACAAAAATTGCTCCTACTACAACAATTCCATTCTTTCTTTGAATCACGTTATTTCTCACCCTTCATTTCAAATAAAATATCTCGCAATTGAGCCGCTCTTTCGAAATCCAATGTACGAGCTGCCTCTTTCATTTCCTGCTCGAGTTCTTTAATCATCTTTTCCTTCTGTTTTACCGGCAACTTTTTCTTCTTTAAATATTTAGCTGCCATTTCCTTTGTTTCTTTAGAACGAACCACATCATGAATTGGCTTAATAATTGTTTTTGGTACAATACCATGCTTCTCATTATATTCCATCTGAATAGTTCTACGCCTTGCGGTTTCATCCATTGCTTCCTGCATACTTTCGGTAATCTTATCTGCATACATAATAACTTTACCTTGTGCATTACGAGCAGCACGACCAATAATCTGAATTAAAGATCGACGTGATCTTAAGAAGCCTTCTTTATCGGCATCTAATATTGCAATCAAGCTGACTTCCGGAATATCTAATCCTTCTCTTAATAAGTTGATACCCACAAGAACATCATATTTTCCTTGACGCAAATCATGAATAATTTCTGTACGCTCGATTGTTGTTACTTCATGGTGAAGCCAAGCTACCTTTAAATCCATATTCTTCAAATACGAAGTTAAATCCTCTGCCATACGCACAGTCAGAGTCGTAATCAATGTTCTTTCATGTTTTTCAATTCGCTCTTTAATTTCGTCCACCAAATCATCAATCTGACCTTCAATCGGACGTACTTCCACTTCCGGATCTAAAAGACCCGTTGGACGTATGATCTGTTCTACAATTTCACCATGAGTCTTATCCAGTTCATAATCACCTGGTGTTGCGGATACAAAAATGGCATTTTTTATCAAACCTTCAAATTCATTAAATCGCAAAGGACGATTATCTAAGGCGCTTGGTAGTCTAAAGCCATAATCGACCAGAACTTGTTTTCTAGCACGGTCTCCATTATACATACCTCGAATCTGTGGTAAGGATACATGGCTTTCATCCACCACTAGCAAGAAATCATCTGGAAAATAATCAAATAATGTGTATGGTCTTTCACCTGGCTTTCTTCCATCAATATGTCTTGAATAGTTTTCAATGCCTGGACATACACCAAATTCTCTTAGTGCCTCAATATCATAACGACATCTTTGCTCCAAACGCTCTTTTTCTAGAGGTTTACCTTGTTCATCAAAATAAGCTAATCTTTCATCCAACTCTTCCTGAATGGTATCAGCCGCATGATTAATTATATCCATACTAGTGGCATAACCATTAGCTGGATAAATAATATATAGCTGGTAGGATTGATTGACATGGCCTGTCACAGGATCTACTTCACATATTCTTTCAACTTCATCATCAAACATTTCAATACGAATCAAATAACGATCTGTATGACCTGGCGTAATCTCAATCACATCTCCACGCACTCTAAAAGTTCCTCTTAATGGATCTGTATCATTACGCTTATATTGTTGATGAACTAAGGCAAGCATCAATTCATTGCGTTCAATTATTTGACCTGTTCTTAAAGTAAAAATCATATGGCGATATTGTTCTGGATTACTTGCTCCATAAATAGAGGCAACACTCGCCACAATAATTGTATCTCTTCGTTCGAGCACACTATTTACAGCTGCCATTCGAAGCATATCCAATTCTTCATTTGTTTTCGTATTTTTATCAATATATGTATCGGTTTTAGGTAAATACGCTTCTGGCTGATAATAGTCAAAATAAGACACAAAATACTCCACACGATTATGTGGAAAAAATTCTTTAAATTCAGAATATAATTGTCCTGCCAACGTTTTATTATGCGCAAACACTAACGTGGGCCGATTCACTTGGGCAATCACATTCGATATCGTAAATGTCTTTCCGGTTCCAGTAGCTCCAAGTAAAACTTGAAACTTTTTATCTTCTTCTAAACCAGAAACCAATTCTTTGATAGCTTCTGGCTGATCTCCACTTGGCTTATATTCGGATACTAATTCAAACTGATCTTTCATAAGTTCACACCCTTCTACTTAATTATACACAAGAAAAGTAGGTTTAAACCTACTTTTCTACCTCTTCAATTGCACTTTGTCTTTGCGTATCATCACTTGGTGTTTCATTCATCTTTAATAATACTTTTTCAACCAATAGATTCCATGTTTTTTTATTACAATCTCCCGTTGCATCTAAACCATTTTCCTGTTGGAAATTAGCCAAGCCTTCTGAGCTTGTATTTGAAAAATATGAATCTGTTCGATCTACACTATACCCTAAATACTTCAAATATATTTGTAGAGGTTTGGCATTCGTATCCACACTATCTTTTTTGATGACATCTTTTTTATTGAACTTATAATATGATGTTGTCTTTGCTTCAGGTAACTCTACTTCAATATCTGGTTTAAAGCCCTTCTTGTTGATGCTTGTACCATTTGGTGTATACCACTGGGCCACTGTATATTTAAAACTTGTTCCATCTGAAAAAGGCACTGTCACCTGCTCCGTTCCCTTACCATATGATGTTGTTCCAACGGTTGTCACCTTTTTACCTAAATTATCTTTTAATGCACCAATCAAAACTTCAGATGCACTTGCCGTATTTTCATTTTGTAGAACAACAATTTTATCCATCTTGACCTGATTAAATTCATCCTTTGTCATTTGTTTTGTGAACTTACCAGATTTATCTTGTTCCTTGAACACAACTGATTTTTCAGGAATCAAAGAACTTGAAATTTCTAATGCCGCATTCAAATATCCACCGCCATTATTACGTAAATCCAACACTAGCTTTTTGATGCCGGATTCCTGTAATCGAGTCATTGCTTTTGAAAAATCTTTTCCACTATTCTCTGAGAAGCTAGATAAAATAATTTCACCATAACCATCATATATATTACAGATTACAGTTGTATCAAAAACGCCCGGAATCAAGTTTGTCGTATATTCCTTACCCTCACGCAAATATTTTATCTTTACACTCTTACCTTCATGAGCCTTAATATATTTAATAATAGTATCCGAATCATTTTTACTACATTCTAAATCATCCAATGATACAATCTCATCATTTGGTTTTAATCCTTTTTTATCAGCCGTTGAATTCACATATACATTTGATACTACAAAATGATTCTTCTCATTTAAATAAAAGGAAATACCCAATCCTACATTACTTCCTTCTAGACTACTTGAAAAGGCTTTTGCTTGTTCTAAGTCAAAATAGTTTGTATGTGCATCTTTATCTAAGGTTGTCATTCCATCAATCGCTTGTTCCATAAGCTTAGAATCTAAGTTTTTGATTTTATTTGAATAATACCAATCTGAATTTAGAATCGAATAAATGGTATTAAACTTTTCTTTTTCTTTCCCATCTGCTGCTGTCGTTTTATTTAAAATAACAGGCACACTTACGCCTGCACCAAAGCATGCTACACATAATAATATGATTAGTAATTTTTGACTCTTTTTACTCATAAGCTCATCCTTTTCTAAAACAAAATGGGACGAATCATTCGTCCCAATAATTCTATACTGAAAGTATACGAAACAATCCTTTATTCTGCAATGATTTTATCTTTTCATTTTTAAATATTTTCTAGCCGCAAACAACGATGCAAAGCCACCAATCAAAATACCCGCAAAAATGATAGATAATCCAACTTCAAAGCGAATTACGCTTGGTTTAAACAAAGAAAACATAGGAGTAAACAACTTTCCATTCAAGCTTTCATAAAGCTTTTCATAACCAAAATGCACCAGCAAGTATGGAACAACAGACCCTAACAAACCTATAAATATTCCTTCTACAATAAAAGGATTACTGATAAATCCATTGGTTGCTCCTACAGTACGCATAATCATGATTTCATCACTTCTTGAATCAATCGTTGTTTTGATTGTGTTATAAATCAAATATAAAGATAATAAAATCAATAAGGCCACAATTCCAAGACCTATTTTTTGAATCATATTCAACATTTCAACTAGAGACGTTACACTATCTCCGCCAAATGCCGTACTAGATACCCCTTCTATTTTTCTAATTTGGGCACTTGTTTTACTTATAGAAGAAGCATTCTTTACATAGACAAAGAACGCATTCGATAAAGGATTCGCATCGCCTCTGTAAGCTTTAAAGGCTTCGCCCTTTTCTTTAATCATCAATTCTAATTCATTATCTTTGTTAGACACTTCCACTTTGGAAACATTCTTTATTTTGGATATATCGGCTTTTACTTTTTCAATAGAAGCTTCATCATCTATATCTTCATTTAGAACAACGTGGATACTTAAATCTTTTTGAACATCATTCGAAAAGTAATTCACATGAAGGCCAATAATCAATACAGAACCAATCAACAATAAAGTTATTCCAATAGCACTAATAGCTGAGAAGCACAACATGATATGACGCTTCATGCCAACAAAAGCATACTTCAACTCATATAAAAAAGTTCGTAACCCTTTTATCATAGACTCTTGTACCCACCTTTATTTGAATCATGAATCACATAACCTTTATCTAGCATAATTGTACGTTTCTTAAATCGATCCACTAACACCTTATCATGTGTAACCATCATAATTGTAGTATCCAGTTTCTTATTGATTTTCTCAAGTAAAGAAATGATTTCCAAACTCTTTTCAGGATCTAAATTTCCCGTTGGTTCATCCGCAATCAATACCATTGGCTTATTGGCAATCGCACGACCAATCGTAACACGCTGCTGCTGACCACCCGATAATTCATCTGGATAGCTTCTTGCCTTTTCTTTTAAGTCTACCAAGTCTAGCACTTCTAAAACTCGTTTACGAATTTGTTTACGAGGCGTTCCTACAACTTCTAAGGCAAAAGCAATATTTTCATAAACAGTAAGCTTAGGTAATAAACGATAATCTTGGAAAACACAACCAATATTTCGTCTATAGTAGGGAACCTTTCTATGTTTTAACCCACCTACATTGACACCACCTACAATAACGGTTCCTTCATCAGGCACTTCTTCGCCATTCAGTACTTTAATCAATGTAGATTTACCAGAACCTGTTGCTCCAATTACATAGACAAATTCACCTTTATCAATATGTAAATTGACGTGATTTAAAGCATGAACTCCATTGGGATATGCTTTTGAAACATCTTTTAAATCAATCATAACGTCCTCCTAACTAAAGAACTTTTCGGGTCTTTCCCTGCAAGGTGCTGCCTTACCTGCTTCACAAGAAGTACTTGTTCCATACCAGCCAGTCCCCCAGGCAAAATCAGCGCCTGAACGAAAACGTGCAATCGCATCATTGACCGACATTGAGCCTAGATTATAAACTTCTACATGTGTATGAGGTCCACTTGAATTCCCCGAATTACCAGACAATGCGATTGTTTGTCCTTGTGAAACACTCTGTCCAGCACTCACATAAATTGTTTGCGATAAATGAGCAAAGCTAACAGCATATAATGTTCCATTGACATTGCATAACATTTCAATTGTATTTCCTCCACCAAGTGGATGTCCTACCCAGTTTCCTAAATATCCAGAATTACTTCCAGCAGGTGCAGCTGCATATAAAATCACACCGCTAGCTGGAGCAACAACAGTTGTTCCAATTGGAGCTGCCCAGTCTAATCCTAAGTGCATTCCTCCGCCTGGATAAGCCCATGTACCTGCACTTTTACGTCCACCTTGTACAGGGAACACAAATCCAGAAACGGATTCAATCGTTCCTGAATAGTCTGTCGAAATCACAAAATCTTTAATACTATCCATATCTACTTGAGCCGATCTTTTCTGTGCTTCAAGCTGAGCAATCTGCTTTTGGTATTCCTCTACCAATTTATTATAGGATTCCTCTAATTCACTTGCCTGCTTTTTCTGCGATTCTAACTCTGCCTTTTGTGTTTTAGCCTCTTCGTCCAAACGCTTTTGTTCATTCTGTTGTAAAACAAGCTGTTGTTTTAACTCATTTAACTTTTTAATTTGCGACTGATCATCTTCAGTAATTCTTTCTACCCCTGAAATACGACGCAGCATATCGCTTAAGCTATCGGATCCCATAATCAAATCAATGACCATGTTGGTTCCAATCGATGTTTGTTCGTTCTTCATACGAGTTTCGATTTGTTCATTCCAAGCATCAATTTCAGCTTGTTTTGCCTGAATCTTTTCTTCAAGTTCCTTAATATTAGCTTCAATCATTTTAATCGATTCTTCTTTTTCACTAATTTGTGCTTGTAAAGAAGACACCAATTCTTTTTGTTGTTTAGCCAACTTCTCCATTTTAGAAGTATCATCTTGTAAAGAAGCTATATTCGCATTATATGATTCAATATTTTTTTGAAGATTTTGCTTTCGATTTTTTTGATATTCTTGAAATCCCTGACATGCCTTGACACCAGATTGTGAAGTTTGAGGCTGGCTACACTTAGCATACCAGGCTTCTGTATCTGAATAATCTTCAGCGGAAACAGGCATAATCAAAGAGCTAGCAAGTGCAAAACTTAATAACCCTGCACCCAATTTATATTTTCTCATCGTGTCCACCTCAAATACTTTCTAACAGCTAAATAACTTCCAAGCATTCCTACAATCATTCCCATCAACAAAATACCTAACGCAGTATATAAAATAAACGGATATGGATTAAGCATGCTCATCATATCGCTGAAAAACATACCGTTCATCATATGATATAAGCCTGTATATCCAAATACACAAATCAAAACCGGTCCAAGCGCTCCCCAGAAGCCGATAAAAATTCCTTCTAGCACAAATGGAAAAGAAATATACCAGTTATAAGCACCTACCGTTCGCATAATCGCAATTTCGTCCTTTCGAACTAAAATTGTCATTTTGATCGTATTTCGAATCAAGAATATTGCGATGAACACCATCAATCCGACGAATACACTTCCCCATATACGAATATTTTTGAATAAGCGAATCATCGTACTAATCGCACTTCCACCATAGGTTGCTTCTACTACTCCATCCATTTTTGAAATTTTCTTCGTTACACTCGAAATTTTTGAATTATCCTTTAGTTCTACATTTAGAACATTATATAAAGGATTTTTGTCTTCACCTTTATATTGTTTAAACATAGCCCCATTTTCTTTAATCAACGCATCTAGCTCTTCTTCTTTACTTGAATACGTTACTTTTTTTACTGAAGCAAGAGATGAAATGGAATCTGATAATTCACTAATTTCTTCATCTTCTAGCGTTGGATTTAAAGAGACTTGAATCATAAATTCACTTTCAATCTGATCTGTAAATCCACCCACATTCATATATATAACAAATATAAACAGAGCCATCAACAATGCGATTCCAATGGATACAATGGAAGAAAATGTCATTGAGAAATGACGATGCATATCTTTATTAGCGCTGCGAATAAGTCTTGGTAAACTCTTAAAAAACAGTAACATTTTTATCACCTACATCACTAATTATAACATACCTATCAAATCGGCTTTTAAATCACAAAATTTCACACACACCTTAATTCTAATCCTTCTATGTGAAAACAACATTAAATTCGATAATTTTTCTAAATGATGATATAGTGTTAATATATTTCAAAAATATAAATTAGGAGTATTGAATATGTATACGTACGATTTTTTTGAATTAATGGTACTAGCTATTGTTTTTATGGCAATTCTATTAATTATTTTCTTTATATATACTTATCTTAAAATAAATATAAAAAATAAGAAAAAAGAAAAAGCTATTGAATTAAATAACAGACTAAAAGAAGAATTTTCCCATAAATATCAATTAGATATAATTCCAAACAACGCAATTATTGAAAGTACTGAAGAGTGTTATGAGGAAAATTATTATCAATTAAATTTCCCACATTGGAGATTTGAGAATATGAATAAAACAAAAGATAACCGCATGAACAATAATTATATTGTTTGGGAAGATAGTTATCTCTATGTTGATAACTATTTAATATCTTTTGATAACCCACTATCCCTAATGGACTGTATCTATCGCTTACGGAATAAACATGTTGAAATCAAAAAATCTTTTTATGAAATTGAAAAAATAAACAATGAAAAGAATAAATTTGAGTATAACAATACTGTTCTATCAATCAAAGATTTACTAAGACTATATAGTTCCACGCCTACTGATTTCGAATACTACTGTGCTAATATATTCAAAAGCATTGGTTTTGAAGCCATTGTAACTCCACCAACTAACGATGGTGGATATGACATAAAATTATTGAAAAAACACACCGTGTTTGCTTTAGTTGAATGTAAATTGTTTGATAAAACAAAAGTTGGACGACCATTAATCCAAAAACTTGTTGGAGCTAGTGTCACAGAAAAAGCAAATAATTTAATTTTTATTACCACAAGTGACTTTTCAAATGAAGCTATAGAATACGCTAATGCTACTCATGTTCAACTTATTAATGGCGAAAAATTAATCAAGCTATCTGAACATGTTTATCAAAACGGTAACAACAATAGTTTGGATGAAGACACTATAAGGCTTGATATTCATGATTTTTTACAATATATGCCAAAAGATATATTAGCAATCTGCTACGACAATGCCTAAACATTAAAAAATCCCGATTATTCGGGATTTTTTCTTATAAGCTTTGACCTACTGCATCAGCTTTTTTGATAGCAGCAATAAACTCTTCTTTTGTAAATGGGAAAGGTGCATTTTTCCATTCATTTGTTTTTGTAGCTGCTTCAGTCAAAGCTTCTAAATGGCTTTCATCCAAGTCCACATCAGCTAAAGTCACTGGTAAGCCAATTGATTTATTGAATTTTGCCATTTTCATTAAATTTTCTTCATCTTTGGCATATGCATACAATACTAATACACCAAAGGATACGACTTCACCATGTAAATGGTGTCCATCACGAGCAATTGAACAGCTTCCATTATAGAAAGCATGTGCAATGCTTGAATTATAATAATATTCTGGTTGATTTGTTAAGTTTGAAACATATCCAGTCGATACAACAATATCTAAGGCAATAGCTTCGATTGCAGCTGAATTTGTATCATTTTTACAATCTTCCATACCTTGTTTACCATATTTCAACAATGGTTCTGTACAAGTTTTAGCTAATGCCAAGCCCATTGTAGCTGTATGATCTAAAGTCTTTCCTTGCGTCGCAAATTCAACTTCACATTGTTTAGACAACGCATCTCCAATTCCTGCCCAAAAATATTCGCTTGGTGCTTTTGCGATAACATCTGGATTAATAAAGATGTGTGCAGGACAATGAGGATATGAATAGTGATCCAATGCTCCATTATCATCATATACTACGGCAATGGCTGTTGCAGCTGAACAGTTTGAACAAATTGTTGGGAATGAGAAGACCATCTTGTCATCCATTTCAATAGATGCCGTTTTACAAGTATCGATTGCTTTACCTCCACCAATCGCAAAGATAACATCGGCTTCCTGTACGTTTGGATTTGAAGTCAATTTATGTACATTTGTCATTGTACATTCAATACCATATACAATTGAATCTGTAATAATAATATCAGTCCCTTGAATTGCTTCACGAATTCTTGGCTCAGCAGCTGCCAAGGCTCTTTTACCACCAATCAACACAACCTTTTTAACATTGTATTTTTCGCATACACTAGGGATTTCGTTGTAACAACTTTCTCCGACTGAATAATTAGACATTTCAATTGTTTTCATAAACTTCGACTCCTTCTTTTACTTCAACACTTTCTGTATGATAATTCTTGTATACACCGACTGTTAAGAATGGAATGATAATAATCGCGATAGCTAAATATCCACAATAACCATATCCATATTTAATAATATTTGTTAATCCGGCCATTGAAATCGTCATTGATACCACAATAATAAATGCAGATACAATAATTCTTTTCCTAACTGGATTTTCAACATTTTTTAAAACACGAACATTTTCAAAGCGTGCTACAAAACCAAATGTTGTCGTTACGGCTGTAGAAATTAAGCAAAGCAATAAACAAATTCCATACACAACAACCATCCAGTTTGCATTCATCGCATTTAAACTTGTCAATGTAGGTAAAGTTGTTTCTCCATAAACACCCTTCCAAGAAATTAACATCAATACACTTAATACTAATGCGATTGCATTCATCACAAATGAGATCCACATTGCTTTTGAACAAGATTTACGATCAGGTAAAATAGCTCCACAAGCTACAATTGTCGGTAATGTTACACATTGAAAACCAGCATAAGTAAATGCATTTAAGATAGCTTTTGGCATATTCATAAAACCATTTGTCGTAAAATCAGCTGTTAAAATTGCTCCAATATTTTGACCTTTCATGATGCCCATACCATAAATGACAATCGCTGTTACTAAAATTGCCATTCCCATATATGTACTAGCCATACGAACAACATTTGCTCCAAAAATTGTTAAGCATAGTACAACAATTCCAACCGCAACGACACAAGCATAATAATTAAATCCAAAATATTGTTGTAGAGCACTTGCAGCACCGCTAATAGCGGCTGCAACAGCCATCAATACCATGATATTAAAGAAAATCTCAAATAAGATTTCTAACTTATCAAATGGATGATATAAGTTTTCAAACAATTCCTTTGCGCTTGTTAAATTTCTCTGATTATACATCACCATGGCTTCACGCATTGTCAATATCAATAGCAACATAGCTATTATGGCACTCACAATACCAGTCCATCCTAAACCTACATAATATGTATTTGCCTGATTTCCTGTGGCAAATCCTCCTCCAGCATGTGCTGAGAATAATACGGCTCCTACTGAAAATATCGCCATTTTTCCAACCTTTTGTGCTTTCATACTTTTCCTCCTATAGTGTGCACAACAAGCTAACAAAAAAACCAATCGTTTCTTGCTGCCTGTTAAGACAGAAGAGACGAAAGGTTAGAATTACAATACTTCCGCGGTACCACTCTTCTTCATTCATTTAAGAATGCACTCATTTCAGATGCTAATACATCCTGCTTCATTAACGTTAAGCCTACGTCCAAGTCTTATCAACCTGACCACTCCATGGTAAGTTCAAAGTTTGATCCTTCATGTCTTGCACCAACCGACAATTCTCTAACAAAGACTTTCCTTTTACTACTCCATTTCTCTGTGTTTTGTGCGTTTATAATAACACCACATTTTCATTTATGCAAGCATTTTCTTACATTTATTTTCAGAAAATACTGTAATTGGAAGAAAAAAGGCTCCAAACAAGGAGCCAATTTTACATATTCAATCTTAAAATTCTTTTTTCTTTCTCCAATTCGGGTGAATTTTATCATTGCTTTTGGCAATATATCGATTCATTATTGAGTTAGTTTTCTCTTCAAATTACTGTTTTTCTGCATAATACAATTTTTCATCATCTGACATTACAAAATATTCATCCAGTATGTCCTGAACTTCTTTTTCCATATACTCTTTCTCATGCATTGATTTTTCTATTCTTTCATATCTAGAACGAAAATCATTGTAGACTACCTTTGGGATGAAACAATGAAGACCTGGCTCATTGTAGCATTTCTATTCCTTAGGGATTAAATGCCAATTAAAATAAAAGAAATCCCCTGATCTATCTTTTCTTGATTTACCATAGATTTGAAAAAAGGTATGGCTCTTTCAAATCATCCATCTCTTAATTCACCGACGCTTATATAATTTCCTTCCAAAGTTCAAAAAGTGATGCATGGTTCTGCATATACAAAAACAGAAAAAAACAAAATATTCATAGTAAATTACTTGATTTCAAAAATCAGAAGGTAAATTCTTATATTCCATTAAATGAATCACTTTATTCACTTTTTTTCTCCATTTTATTCTGCCTTACATATATCTGATATAACTCCAAACCTTTTGTCCCTGCCAAGTCACTACAAATATCTATTCTTTCTTGAATAATCGGTAGTAGAATATGAGCTTTGGCATCTGCCACTTGTAAAAGCATCAAATTTTGAAATTCTTCAAATGAAGCCAGTTTCATATGCCGATTGATATGCTTTAATTTTCTACTTACACGATCATCATGATATTCGACATAGTAAAGTAATCGTTTTGCATCCGTTGCATTTATACAACTTAATTTAGGAATGATAATATCTCTCACGATTTCCATACTTCTTTTAGGATGTCCGTAATAATGCATACTTGTATCATTTGGTTTTGTTGGTTTACATTGGCAATCCGGTTTTCCAATATCATGAAATAAAGCAGCCAGATAAAGCATATCATCCCCTAAATTTCTAGGAAGATTTGCAACAACATGTAAAGAATGCATCCACAGATCAAACTGATGCGCATGATTCTTCTGATCAAAACCAACCATAATTTTGAGTGTAGGAATCAATTCAACAATTTCATTTCTATATTCATCTATTTCTTCTGCACTATTTGCCGTCTTTAATAGTTTAATCAATTCATTCCATTTCATAGTTTTCATCCAATCTTAATAAATCTTCAATGCTGTGAGCATTTAAAACCTTTAATTTATTGTTTTTAATCCTTTCAAGATTTTGTTTCAAATACTTTTCGTTCTCCATCATATACATTCTAGAACTTTCCAATACATTCATAGTATCCTCACGTTGCCAAGGTGCATCGCTGATCAAATAATCACGTAATAGTCGATAGGATTCCTTATACATCTCTGATTTCCCCATATTCTTAAAGTTTTGAGATTTTAAAAACAAAGGATTTAAGTATTTGATTCTCCATAATCCATCTATATCCAAATAACAAGTTCTGAGATAACTTGCTTGAATTTCATATCCAAACAAATTTTGATATTCTTCTTAAGACATCAAAACCATATAATAATTTTCATCATACGTATATCGAACAATGTCGCCTCTATTAAATCGATTTGGTATATGGAAAAAGCCATATTCAAACCTTGTTTTATTTTGGAAATAATCCCCTTCCCGAAAACAATCATTCATTATTCCATGATCAAAAATTTCTTTACCAACAACACAATTTCCTTTCACTTCTTGTTCAGTAGTTATAGATGGTGACCAATACATACGAATATGTATCTTTCATGCAATATTTTGCTATACTCAAAATTTTCCCTCTTTCATAGCGGTATTGATCAACAAAATTATTCGCATCCGTATATTTTAAAAACATTGAAAGAATTTCATGCCGATTATCATTTACTACAAAAACAAAGCCATCTTTACTATTTTCAAAATTCTCTAGTTTTAAAAGCATAAACTTTAAACGTTCTTCAATTTGTTTCTTTAACGATTCATCTGCCTTTCTTTGTAATTGATGAAGCATACATATTTTATCTTCTTCACTGATGTGTTCATCATTATAAAGAATTGTAGCTTGTTGAAAAGGCGTTAAGTCTTTTAATATTTCTTCATATGCGATATTATTCATTTTTCAACTTCCATAAATTCTAATATTTGATTTAAATTCACAGGAAAATACGCGTTACCATCTACTCCTACATCATACTTTTGATTTCCTGCTCTTTCATTTGCATGTTATATTCAAAGCCATTATGCTGATGTCCATGTAGATGAATAGATCCATATCTTGATTTCGGCCATTCAGGCATTGCATAATGCATCAAAGAAATGCTTGTTGAACAATATCCTTTTAGTGCCAAAAAATCATAGATGCCTTCAAATAAGCTTTTATCATATTTCTTATCATGATTGCCACGAATCCGGATTTTATGTCCATTCAGTTTTGAAATCAAATCATTCGCTTCATCCAATGAAATACGATGTGTTGCATCACCTAACAAATACACAGTATCGTTTTTATGTACCATGCTATTGATATTTCGAATCAAAGCTCGATTCATTTCTTCCACATTTTTAAAAGGACGATTGCACATATGAATCACGGCTTCATGTCCTAAATGCATATTACTCGTAAAATAAATCATTTCTATTTCCTCGTCCATCGTTTTTCAACGTCATATATACGATAATCATAAATATTCCAAGTATCAAAAACTTTTCTAAACCGTTTAGACTTACTTGTTAATACATCAAAATCTGTTTTTCTTACAATCTTATTTGCCATTCTTTTACTTGTTTTTTTTGAAGTATTACTATCTTTAAGCACCGGTGTTTTCTTATAGCTTCTTGACATAAAACTCCTCCATTGTATCTAAGCATAAACATGTAAGATTTTGGCCAAATACACAACCACCATCTATACAAATATGATGATTTTTCTTTAGAATTTTTCCATCTGAAGTTGGAACATGTCCTGTTATTAAATAAACATCTTTAAATGCATTGTTGGTATAATCTGTTTTTTCAAATAACATATTCATCAAATATTTTTCTATATCGTTTAGATATTCAGGTTTCATATTTGCATGCACTAAAACGAAGCGTTTCTGATTTACTTCTAGACTTTTATATATCTCAAACTCCATTAAATAATCTTGTAAGTCTAGTAACTCCTCTTTTGACAAATGATTTAATTGTTCAAAAGTAGGGGCGCCTCCATTTTCTGTAATCCAAGAAGTTAACTTTTGAATAATATTAGAATCATTAATTGTAGAAATATTTTCTTCATTAATCTCGCTTAACATAAAATCAAGACATTCATTTAACATATATTCATGATTTCCTAGAATGGGAAATACATTGCTTCTTACCATCATATCCTGAAGAATTTGTATAGATTGACTTCCACGATCAACAATATCGCCCAGAATATAAAGTGTATCCGATTCTTTAAAATCAATCTTTTCTAACATCCTTTTGTATTCTTCAAAACAACCATGTAAATCACTCATTACATAAATCATGAATATACACCTCCTGCTCATAACATCTCTTTAGCCTTATTTAAGCATCTTAAATCTTTTACAGTCAACTCCAAGATTCTTTCAGCCAAATCTTCATCAATTTTAAAATACTCCATCAGATTATAAACGGCATCTTTATATGGAATATTTTTAGTGAGTTCAATAATTTTATATGCATTTCCACCAAACAATACTATTGGTTTATAATACCGAACTCTTTCATTTTGTTCTTCCTTTTTTGATAGAGAATTTACTACATTATTCTTATTAAAATTACGTCCTTTTAATAAGTCAACCACAAAGTCTTCATATTGTATCCACAATCAAATCCTCTATTGTTTTTGCCCTTATAATCTTATCCGTTTGTTTTGTAAGAGAATATGCATACTCTTTAGTTGCCTTTACAACTGTTTGATCTGGGTAAGAAGTCAATTTTCCTTCTTTTACCTTTCTTGTATACCATACATAATCACTCATTGCTTTTAAAGCATATGATTTAGAACTATTCTCTTTTGGCAAGATGGCAACTTCTTGTTCTGTTACATTTATAAAAGATAAATACCAAATCCCATCACGCAACACGTACCCTTTTGGCATTACCTCATTAAAATGAAGATCCCACCCTTTTGTCTTTGCACGCTCTATAAATGCACATATTTGCTCATTATCTTCTTCCAAAACCGCATATTCATTTATTCTTACATTTCTTAAAATAGCTCCACGTTGAAATTCAGTGGGAATGTAAACATAATGTTGTTCAAAACGTTTCCAATCATCTACTATTTGCCAATCCTTGTCATACTTTTTACTATAAATACACAATTCTTTTTTCTCATTAAAATCTGCACGTGCAACTATATCCTCTTCATCAATATGAAATAAATCCTTCGCCTCATGCTTAACAATTGTTACTTTTTCTAATTCCGCATCGGATAATTTCAAGCAATATTCAATGGCATCTTTTGCCTTTTTACAACGAACAAAACCTAGACTATTTTCAATACTATATACATATTCATCATCTGCATCATCCATAAAATCAACATATACTTTTTGTTCATAATCCAATCGCTCATAGATTTGTTTTTTTAACATTTCATCTTTGGTTGAATTCATCATTTCTTTTAAAGCAATTAACTTTTCTTCTTTTGTCGTTAAATGATTATTCCAAATCAAAGTAGCCTTTTCAAAATCTGTAAATGTAAAATGAATTTCATCTAAATACTCTTGTACTTGTTTTGAAGGAATCAGTTTAATCATAAGACAAAGCCTCCACAAAGCTCTCATAATTTTTACCTTGAGGAACTGCAAATATAATTGTTTTTACTTTACCTTTTGCATATTCTAAAAACAAATCCGCTACCTTTTTAGGATTTTGTCCAAACACTCCACATCCATAGGCACCCAAAATCAAAGTATCGATTTGGTTTTCATTGGCAATATTATAAATAAATTCTATTCTAGATTTTAAAGCCGTCTCATTTTCTTCTTCGCTTACGCCTTTTTTTAATGCTGCTTTCCAATTTGGTGCTGCACACGTAATGACATCTGCATATTTGTCATAATCTTCTGAAAAAAAGACAATATCTGGACTATACAAAGCTCGATTCGTATACAAAGAACAATTTAAGTGGTGCTGATTCACACTATAAAATCGAGTTTGCGTACATAAGACACTATAAAGTGTACTTACATGACATAAAGCTTCTTCTTGTGCATAACTACCATTTAAATATCCTCCACCAGGATTTTTATAACTAGCAAAATTTAAAATTCCTACATGTCCATCTTGTTCTGTTATATCTTCAAATAAAGCAGAAACTGTATCTTTGGCAACCAATCGTATACTAAGCTTTGGATTTAATTTCACATTATTGAATTCTGCATGTGAGTCATATACTCTTGTCATTTTTCTTGAATGTAAAACTTCATCCGAATAATATGTATTGACATATTCTAAATTTTCTTTTGCATATTCTCTATTCTGTAATCGTGAACGCATTTTAATCACCTACTCTTTCAATCGAATGATATAGAATGTCAAATTTATCATTAACTTTTTTATCACAATGGAAATGTCCTGCATACCAATGTGTATAATCTAGATTCGACTCTACTTTATCTAAAAATACTTCTGTTGATTGGTCAACATTCTTTTGTTCAAATTCACTCAACAATCTTTCTGTAGGAATATATTTAAAAGGTACCGTATGTGTGAAAATAAAATCCACATGAGTATGGATATGTTTTAGTACTTGTTGTTGTATTTGCGAATCAGGTTGTTCATCACGAAACCAACGAATTTGTTGTTCTTTATCGACCGAATAAGCGCCTCCACAAACTAGAAACGTATGATTCTCTATTGTGTAGAGTTCTCCATCCATGGCAAATTTCAAATTTGAATATTCTGGCTGTACATAGACAATTCCTTTATTCCACATTTTCTTTTCATACCCTGCAACCGTGTTAGCTCTTGCTTCATGATTTCCATGAACAATGAGTAATGTAGGTAAAAAACCTAAACACCGATATAAGCCATCATTCAAACTGTGTTTTATATAAAAACTCTTATTGGTATCTATATATCCCTTTTCTTTTGGATGTACATCATAGTTTAATCCACTATCTCCTAATAAGCAGAGAATGTCATCTTTTTTAAATTCCATATACGAAAGTACTGTAAAATCGGATCAAAATCCCCATTCATATCACCCATTACATATACTGTCATAATCTAATTATCCTTTAATTCAACAACATTTTCAAAGATACAATGAAAGTTGTCTAATTCTTCATCAAAATGTAAATGGCCAAAATACCAATCTTTAAAGTCAACTATCTTGCGAATATGATCTAGATAAAGAGAAAATATTTCCTCTTCATCACTAATATCCATTCCCATTTCAGCCAATACTTCATATGGAGCTGTATGAGTAATAATATAATCCACTTTATGATTCATTTTCATTAAATTATCTTGTCCCTCTTGCATTTCTAGATGGTTAGGAATTTCTTCTTTCCACCAGGAAATACCTTCAGTTCTTTGAAACCAGTCAACTGAATGTGCGCCTCCAAAGGTAAAAAATGTTTGAGTTCCTACGGTATATACTTGTCCTCGCATTAAGTGAATGATATCATCGCAAATAAAATGAACTTTTCCCCCATGCCATTTTTCAACAGGATACTCATTAAGGGCTGCAAAATTCTCGTGATTTCCATCTATAAATAATGTTGTTACAGGCAAATCTTGTAGAATGCTTTGAACTTGTACATCTTGATTTTGACAATCCCAAACAATTCCTGCATCCCCACAAATAATCAAATAATCTTGTTTATTCAAATTCTTTTTATGTCCAAAATACATGGGCAATTTATGAATATCTATAAGCCCATGTATGTCACCAGTTATAAATACTCTATTCAACTTTCATATCCTCTCTAGGTTCTTTGGAAACCATAATTTCAAGCACAGAAATAATTTCTAAACAATTGTGTTTTTTATCCCACCAATCAATTAAGCGAGGCCCAAATCCATAAACATACATATTGCCATATTCTTCTCCAACATATTCTATAGAACCATAATTTTCATAGTATAAGGTTTGAGAATCACACACACTAATACGATCGATTGTAGAAATATAAGGTTTTAAATCTTTGACTGTGAATGGTAAAGAAGTTTGAATATCATTTTCTTTCTTCAAATAAATCTCCAAATAATTGAGTGCATGCCCTTCCCATCTATATTTATTATCTTCTCGAACATGTACACCAGAAACATAATATTCATCCCATGTATCCGGTATCTCCATTCTAAATCTATAAATATTAGCCTTTTCTTTTTCTGGATGTATTTCAATAGGATCGATTCGACTAATGAATTTACGAATTATTTTAAATGGTATCATTTTAATACCCTTACCTTTCCTTTTCTTACTTCATAATAATTTTGATTTTCTATTTTTAAGACATTTAAATGTTTATATTTTTTTACACAAGGATCAATAAATATATGATTTTTTTCTTTATAAATGCCATGAAAATGTGAATTATGAACAATTTTAAATGTTGGTGTATGCCCTGAAATAATAACTTTTTTAAAATCAAAAAAATTTGGGCGTGCCATTAAATAATCATTGATATCATTGGTTTCTTTCCAATACTTACCATCAATTCCTGCATGAACAAAAATTTCATGTTCTGTTTCATAATACATAGGTAATTCTTTTAACCAATTTAAAAGTTCTATATCTTTTTCTAAAATAGCCTCTTTACATAATAGATATAACATATCTGTTAAACCATCTTCCATCTTATTTGCCCGTGCAAAAATACGACTGAATTGCTCTTCCCCTAAAAAATCTTGAATCGTATAAATATCTGGATAACACTTCACATTTAAGGAACTATAATCAAACAACCAGTTTAATAACCATTCTTCATGATTTCCCTTTAATACAATCACATTGTATTTTTGATTTAGTGAATAAATGTATTTTAATGTTTTATAAGAATCAGCATGTTCATCTCCGTCAATATAATCTCCTACTAAAATCAATTGATCTTTGCTTAAATCTATAAATGTGTCCACAGCATCTTTTAACAAATCATATCTTCCATGAATATCACTTATCGCATAACAAGCCATCTATTTGCTCCTTATTTCATTTATCAACATATATTTTATTTTTGACTTTTCCTATAACCTCTTTCTATTATTTGATGTATTGGCTCACATGAGACCTGCTTTACGGAATCCATATTGTTTCAATTCCATAAATGTAATTTCTACGCCAAACTCTTTTAACACTAATAGCATGGCATCAACACCTTGTTCTCGCGTACACTCTTTGATTCTTTTTACATACTCTGGATTTTTATTTAATTCTTCTAATTTTAAGGTAAGTTCTTGATCTGCCTCTTCTTGTCTGTAAAAGGCATTGGCTATATCATCTAGCTTTTCATAGAAGTGTTCTTTTTTTATCTTATTCATACCATCTACAATAATTTCATATGGCTTCATACCACTAAAAAATTCAATGAATCCTCGTGAATATTCTTTTTTACAAACAAAATGATTTCCTGCATCAAACGCAATCTCCTTCCATCCAAGCTTGATTCTTGTCACAATATCATCATTTCCACCAAGAGATAGAAGACTCTCTTTATAGAACGTTTTAGGATGAGGCCCATTAAACTTACAACCATTGATTCCATCAAAACATTCTTTTGTTTTCTGCCAATTAGTTTCTTCATCTATATAAAAGTAGATAAAACTTTCACCATTACTTTTTAAGCATTCTATACTTCCTGCTGCTCCCATTGCTCCAGGTTCTGCAAAAATATACGCCACTACATCTTCAAATAAATTTTTTGTTAGTTTCATTGTTCTTTCTCCTCATTTTCAATTAAATCAGAAATATTTGTACTTCTGTTTTCATCAAATTTTTTATAAACAACATAATCAAACATTTCCTCATAATTATTTAATAAATTTGAATTCTCCTTAAACAAACCATTTCCATGAATACATTTACCATTGCGCATAATGGCACTACCATATATACAAAGCAATATATCATCTGCATCAACATCCTTTACATAAAGCCCAATATTTTTACCCGTCGTTGCATGAATATAGAGTAAATCCTTTTTTGTCGGACTTTCTGGAAGTATTGTATGAATCCAATCCAGTACTTTCGCATCGAAGATTTGTTGTCCTTTTTGACTTACATAATAATCCATATCTGTATAAATGACTTGGTGCGCTTTAAATCGTTCATTGGGCTTCAATGGTTCATAAATGCGTGTTTCAAATTTGTCATTTCCTTTCACCCGTATAGTATTTTTCTTTTCTAATTTTTGAATCAAGCGATCTAGAACTTGTTCATTTGCAGGAAATTCTTGATAATAATGCAATCGGTATAAGCAGGAATCCGGATTATTTGAAACATCAAAAACTTGAATTTTTTCATTTACCTGTACAACTGTATTGAGTCGCAAGCCCTCTGGTTTGAAGTTACAAAAGAGTACAGGCTCATGTTTTTCCCACAATGATTCTTTTACATTTACTTTTTCATGAAACACATCATACATACTCCAAGTGAAATTACTCATATATTATGTCCTCCTGTTTAAGTAAAGCTAGTATAACGAATTCCAATGTTGATTCTTAGAAAAAAATTTTACTGATATTAAAAAATAAAATATTTTTGATTGATTATTTTTTGTTCAATCTTATGCTTTTCATAATCAATCGTTGCTTTTAAAACATCATCTTCTATTTTATCTCCTTTACAATAATCACTCATTACTTGGTACACATTTGAAAGAGTTTGATCTTGAATACATATTTTTTTTAAATACAAAGGATTCAAATGATGATGATTCCAAGAACCGTTTTCTGATAATTCATAGACACATAAAGCACAATCACTGTAATCCTCGCTGCCTTTCAACATTGAATGAACATCTTTAAATTCTTTTGCACCTTTCTCAACTACATAATATACTTCTTCTTTTAGTTGATTCGTTAAGCATTTAACAATATCTCCTTTTTGAAAAGGGATATAGATTTCTATAAACTGATTTTCAAACCGATTCGAATTATCTAAATATCCTGGTTCTGCATTATTATTAAAAACAGATTGAATATTTAAATTTTCCTTATATTGGATATTACCTATGAATGCTGATTGAAATTGAGTTTCCGATTTCTTTATTTCTTTTGAACATTCAAAGGTTGAATTTTGCCTTGTTTTCGTTAGTTTATATTTTTGAATTTGATATTTAGATTTATACCCACTTTTTAGAAAAAAATCATCATTTAAATCTTCATGTACTTTTTGTTTAAGATTATCATATGCTAAATAAAAACTTTCATACACTCCATAAATGAATTCGTCTTCATCCATAAGGCAATACAAATAGTTTTGTTGATTATTACTAACGAAATCTTGGTATTTAAATATTTCATATGCTATTCTTTCTTCAATTTCTTTTTTTAAATTCAAATCTGACGTTAGACATTCTATTTTAATTAATTCCAATAGAATGTCATCCAGACTGGCTTGTGGATCATTAAAAATGATGGTTGCCTTTTCTCTATCTGAAAAACACGTAAGGTATTGCTTTTCATAATATTGGATTTGTTGTTTTGAAAGCATTTTATTTTCCTCCTTGACTGTATCCAAATTATAGATTAGATTTATGTTATATAAAACAATCATTATATATCATTTTTAAAAATAACAAGGAGATAGAAATGAAAGATTATTATAGCTTTTTGAATGAATTTGGAAATCGATTACAAGGACAAATGAAAAAAAAGGGATTTACACAAGAAGAATTAGCAGCTAAACTATCCGAAAAATATATGGAGTATAATATAAACGAAGAGAAGTATATAAATAGAGCTACTATTCAATCCTATATTCGTGGAAATACAATTCCTAAAGGATATGAACTCATTTTATTGGCTGAATTATTAGAGTGTGATGTAAATTATTTACTTGGAATTTCTAAAAATGCCAACATGGATGTTGAAACTGCACATCAATATACAAACTTGAATTATACCAGTGTACAATCGTTACACTATCATCCAGAAGAAGCCTCATTTATCAATACTATGTTTGAAAATGAGTCCTTTCAGGATATTACAAATCGTATCAACAACATTCATTTATTGCGCATTGTAGAAACGGGTATTGAAAACTATTTATCTCAAAAAATATTAAAGAGAATGGAAAACTACTACATTGCCTATACTTGTTCGGTACAAACTCAATTTGATGCAGAAGGATTTATAAATTACCTACAAAATAATTTCAAATATTCCAATCAAGATGATATTTGTTCATTAATTAAAAATTCCATTCATCCTAATGAATTTGAAAATTTTTTAAATTGTCATGAAAAAATCAATAATTATTGGAACCATCCTATCCCAAAAAGTAATTCTGAAAAAGAAGCCTTTGTTGAATTATTAACGTTTCTTGGAGAAAACACATTTTCGTATTTTTCACAAATCACATTTCGTAAAATTCAGGAACAAAAGCTTCTTGATATTGTTAATAAAGAAATTCTAAATTACATTGATAATAAAACAAAGGAACGTCTATCGTCATTTAAATAAACTACTTTGCATTTTCTTCATAAGGGATTCTCGATAAAGGAATCTCTTTTTTTGTATCTTGCCAAATTAACTTCACTTTTCCCTTTTCCATATCTTTTAAAGGACACAATTCTCTTTGAATTCCCATGAAATTTTTAGTTCGAATAAAGTAAAATCCAAGGAAATTTTTTACAATAATAACTTTTAATGTTGGATCTATTTCAATTATTCTAACTTCATTTTTATCGTCTTTTTTCTGTTCTTTATTTGATTCATTACTTACATGTACCTTATCTAACGTCGTCGAAGACGATGTACTATTGGATGAGCTAAAATCAGCACTAAGGAATATATGTATCAAAATCCAAAAAACGACTCCAAAAATTACAACATACAAAATATTTCCTACAACTGCTCCAATGTTTTCAACTACAAAAAGAATAACAGGCAAGACAATCTTCACGACAATATAAGAAATCATCATGTGTTTTGTCATTTCATTAGTTTCATAGGTAAATATTCCTATGAAGAATAAGATGGCCAAGACAGCCCAAACTACATAGTTTGGTTTTCCTTCAAATAAACATAAATAGAATAAAATTTTTGCGATCACTCCAACCACAACTATTCGTTTACTCTTAGTCTGTGTTTGATAGTAATGTGTCAATATAACAATAATATTTGCTAAATACAATAAATCTACCAAAGTTGTCACAAATTTTGTAGCAGGTAGATTAGCACCTTCATGGCTAAAATTTTGATTGAATTGAATAGACTGATGAGAAAATCCACCACTTGTTGTAAACATAAATAAACTAATAAGTGTTAATAATATGCTTAATACGCAAGTAAATATAGGAAGATATTTAGCAAGACCTCCTATGGGATTTTCTTTAACAAAGCAAATTGAATCATTTAATTTTTCTTTTATTTTTGACATAATTAACGCCTTTATTTCAATGTAATTGTCGCCAATGGTACCGTATGTCCTTTTCCATCATCAATAAATGATGCTGCTACATTTTCTACAAATACTGCCCAGCCTTGAGATGTTTCTCCATCAGGTGAATATAAATATTGTTGCTGATCTTCCGGCACAGGAATTAAATTTCGGTAAAAAGCTAAACTTCGATGCTCTTCATCAATCCCATAATCAGACATATTTAAAACATAAATATATGCTCCTCCCCCTGCAGGATAAGGCGTGTTTGGCATGTAAGAGCAATAAAAAGCACGTAATCTAGTAATTCCATCGAGAACTTTTGTAGAAGATGTATCTTCTTGTATTGACCAATTAGAACCCCATTCTTCAGGTACAGTAATTGTAAAAAATTCATTAGAATATGTCCTTTGTGCTTCTTTTTGTTTCTCAATTTCAGCTTGCTTTTGCATTTCTTCCTCTTTTTCTAGAGCTGTAATTCTATCATCATATTGAGTCGCTATTTCTGTAATAGATTTCATATAAGAATCATATTGCTTTTTTGAATCTAACGTAAATTTATATTCCTCACTCACCAGTGTTTTTAAGGCATTTAAATTATCCTTTTTCTCATTAATTTGTTGCTTATCCTGAATAGATTCTACATTTTCCAATGTATTTTCTTTTATATTTTTTTCATAATCTGAAATAAAATACTTTCTCATTTTTGTCACTGTTTTTTTATACAGGTCCAAAACATTGTTATCTTGATTCTCTTCTTTTAAATATTTAGATTGCGATTTCAAAACTTTCTTTAACGTATCAAGCTTCTCTTCTCTTTTTTCACTTTTAAAAGATTTATCCATTTTTTGTATGGATACAATTTTTTGTTTACTATCATCTTGTACATTTGAAGAACATCCACTAATTCCCATAACCATTACACCCGTAATCAAAATACCTTTTAATAATTTTTTTACCATAATATTCCTACTTTCTTGATACATTCATTGTAAAAGAATATATATCACAAAAATGGCAAAAAATTTTACCATTTTAATTTTGACTGAATCTTTTTTATATAGATTTCACGATTTTCTAAAAGCATTATTTCTTCTATAAGTTGCTCAATTAAATTTAATTTTTGATCTATAGTCATGTTTTCAATTTTCTTTGAATATTCGTCTAAATATTTATATTCATCATCCTTTAAAAAAATACCTAAACATTTCATGATTTCAATAAGCGTCGCATCTTTTTTTGGTTCCTTTCCTGGATATGTACCCGTTTTACAATATGTACCTATATCCTGAATTCTTCGAATAGAACTTGAATTCAATCCTAATTTATCTCTTACTCGCATTTGAAATCCATTATGCGTAATTTTATTTTTTTCTATATACTCATCTCGATCTTTTAAATATTGATTGCAATTGATGACTAAAATAGTTTTTCTATCTTGATCATAAAGCTTTCTAACCATAAACACCATTAACTTTCTAACAATGCTTATTATAAGGATTCAAAAGTCTTATGAATGGCGTTATTTTTTACTACTTTAAAGAGTTAATTGATACCTTCAATCTTTTAATTTGATTTTCATCCAAATCTTCTTGTAGTAAATCACCAATTAATGTTTCTAGCAATTCTATTTTAGATTCAATTGTATTATTTACAGGAATTAAAAATGCATATTCATCATTTTTAAGCATTTTTCCAAGTTGTCGCATTGGTTTTAAAATAGATTCAGGTTTTTTTGGTAATTCTCCAGGATAATAATGATCTGTGCAATATGTAGCTAAATTTTGAAGTTTACGATCTTGTATATTTTTATAGTTGAAAGTAAAAGAAAAGTCAGATGCGAAACCTGACTTGTTAATATTCTTTCTTTTACAATACTCATCACGCGCTTTTATATACGCGGTAGAATCGATCGTAACTAATTTTTGAATTTTGGAATCAAATAATTGAATTTGTGCCATAAAAAATTAACCTCCTGAGCAAAAAAATTTGCTTCAAAATAACTAACAAATTATTGTTTTAGGTTAATTTTTTTACCATTTAAAATTAGGCATAAAAAAATGGAGTTCTAATCACTCCAATTTTTTATAGCCTCTTTTAATCTTCTTTGTATGGTTTCTTTTACATAATGACTTACTTCATCCAATAATTCAACAGAATCTACATATCCCATTACCCATTTTATAAAAAATTGTTCTGAACATTTCACGGTATATATCTCATCTTCATATTTACAGCATTTCGTTCCAAACGTATCATAGATTGCATCATCCATATTTTTTGCTTTAAAGCGAAACTCTGGCACTTTACATAGTTTTTCCATCTTATCTAAATTATCAAAACAAATCTGATTTCTAAATAATGTTTCATCTTTCATTTGAGATAATTCTTTTTCCATAATAATCGAACACTTTTTACTTCTTCTATAACGCCCCGTTCCTGATTTTGTAGTCGCTAAGGACAAACAAGATATTTTTCTTAAATCAAATACACGAATCGTATTTTTTTTATTTTCTCCCGTATTACGATCCCATAATCCAATCATATAATAGTGATTATCATACATAATCAAACGATATGGGCTAATTACAGTATTCTTTCTATACGTAGTATATTTTCCGTCTGACGTTCTGTGCATCAAATCACATTTAATAGCATATTCATCATCTATAGCTTCTTGTATACTATGGACAAGGTCCCATTCGTTATGGTGATATTGTAAATAATAACCTCTTCTACGTTCTATAGTGTTAACTATTTGAACATCGGAATCTAACTTTTGTTCTTTGTATTTTTCTGATTGCAAATGACATTTTAAAACTTTTTTCATTTCTTCTTTTTCTTCTGAATTCTCATATAAGGGTGAACAATCGATTGCTTGTAATAATCTATTCATTCGTTCCACATTTAGTGGCTGGTTATACCAAATCTTACCTAAACGTCCATCTAATTCTCCTGTATATCTTATTTTATCTTTACCGCACAACAGAATGGCACTATGAAGTTTCTTTTTAAAAGTATGACGATCCGAACTATCCCCTAACTTCTTTTTTAAATCACCCACTTTTATAGGATGATTTAAATCTGTATGATCTTTTAAATAAAAATAAATTTCTAATTCATTCTTTCCCATTTTCAATCTCCATATTTTCACCAAATCTATATGTTCATACATAGTAAAATAATGCCTATCAAATTACAACAAAAATTAATTTTTTACTATATTGACTTAAATTTTCTGTTATAATGTTTTTGGCATTGAAAGATAAGTAAGAACCCCTAGGGACTGCAATCTCTAGGGGTTCATTTTTTGATTCAACATGAAAGATACTACACAAGTAGTATTTATCATATCACAACACATGTATATCTTTTCATATATAGAACAAAACTAAATCCCAATCTTTTTTTCTAATTTCAATAAATTTTCTTTTCTTTCGATTCCACCTGCATATCCACTTAAACTATTATTGGATCCAATTACTCTATGACAAGGAATCAAAATCGAGATTTTATTATGTCCTACAGCACTTCCCACTGCTTGTGCTGACATATTTGGTGAAATCATTCTTGCGATGTCTTTATATGTCATAGTTTTACCATAGGGTATTTTAAGAAGAAGTTTCCATACTTTCTTTTGAAATTCAGTTCCAATCAAATACATCTTAGGTAAAACCTTTGGTTCTTTACCACTAAAATATAGATTCAACCATTCTTTTGTTTCTTTTAATACAGCTGTTTCTTTTTCTATTGGTTCTTTTAATCCACTCGCATAATATTTTTGATTTTCAAACCAAACGCCAATCAATCCGATTTCATCGGCAGCCAATAAGATTTTACCTAATGGTGAATCATAATATTGTATATACATAATCCGTCCTCTATATATAGAAAAAAAGCCATCCGAAGATGACTTACTTTTTAAATTGGTGGAGCGTATCGGGATCGAACCGATGACCCCCTGCGTGCAAGGCAGGTGCTCTCCCAGCTGAGCTAACACCCCATATCTTCAGCAAATGGTGGGCCTGAATGGACTTGAACCAACGACCTCACCCTTATCAGGGGTGCGCTCTAACCACCTGAGCTACAGGCCCATTCGCTGAATGCCCATTTAATATACCATGTGATTTTATATTATGCAAGTCTTTTTTTGATTTTTTTTAAATATTATAATTAATATAGTTTTAGACATCAATATTGTCAGTTTAATGATTATAATCTTATAAAATGGAGGTACCTTATGAGTCAAATAAAATGTCCTAATTGTGGAACTGTATTCCAAGTGGATGAAAGTCAATATCATGAAATCTTACAACAAGTCCGTAATGAAGAATTTGAAAAAGAATTAAATGAAAGACAAAAAAACTCGAATCAAATCATTCAATCTAAACTTGAAAAAGAATATGAATCTAAATTAAATCAAAAAATCTTAGAAATCAAAGAACTTCAATCGAATTTTAGTAAAAAGCAAAATGATAAAGAACAAGAAATCATTTCTTTAAAAGAACAATTAAAGTCAACTGAACAAATTATCAAGAGTGAAACTGAAAAAGCTTATCAAGAGCAATTAAACAAAAAAGAACTTGAAATCAAACAGCTGCAATCGGATTTCAATCAGAAACAAAGTGATAAAGAACAAGAGGTCATTTCTTTAAAAGAAAAGCTAGAGGCAAGTACGCAGCTCACAAAGTCGGAAACGCAAAAGGAATTCCAGGAACAGTTAAACCAAAAAGATTTAGAGATTTCTAAATTAAATGCCAAGCTTGATCAAATCCTTTCACAAAATAAAATCAACGTATCTAAGACTGAACAAGAATACAAATTGCAGCTGCAGGCAAAGGACAATGAAATTCTAGCCTTAAAGAACAACATTTCAAACAACGAAAAGGTATTAAAGGCAAATCTAGAAAATACATACCAATCAAAGTTAAATGAAAAGAACCTTGAAATCCAGTCTTTAAAACAAGATATGGATAAGGCGAAGGTTGAAAATGAATTGAATGTAAAGAGTATTAAGCAAGACCTACAGAATCAAATTGAGCAGGATAAAATGAAATACCAGCTTCAAGAAAAAAGCCTGCAGGAAAAATATGATACATTACTACAAACCAAAGATGAACAGATTGCCTACTATAAAGATTTTAAATTGAAACAATCTACCAAGATGATTGGTGAATCTTTAGAACAACATTGTGAAATTGAATTCAATAAACTTCGTGCAACAGGCTTTCAAAATGCATACTTTGAAAAAGATAATGATGCGCGTACTGGATCAAAGGGCGATTATATTTATCGTGAATTAGATGAGAATGGAATTGAAATCATTTCCATCATGTTTGAAATGAAAAACGAAAATGATAAAACGGCAACGAAACATAAGAATGAAGATTTCTTAAAGGAATTAGATAAAGACCGTAACGAAAAGAATTGTGAATATGCCGTGCTTGTATCAATGCTAGAACCAGAGAATGAATTATATAATACAGGGATTGTTGATAAGTCGCATCGTTATCCAAAGATGTATGTGATTCGTCCTCAATTCTTTATTCCAATGATCACCATTTTAAGAAATGCTGCATTGAATTCTTTACAATATAAGAATGAATTGCAGTTAGTGCGCAATCAAAATATTGATATTACACATTTTGAAGAAAATATGAATGATTTTAAACAAAAGTTCTCAAGAAATTATGAATTAGCTTCTAGAAGATTCAACGACGCTATTGGAGAAATTGATAAAACAATTTCACATCTTCAAAAGACAAAAGAAGCTTTACTATCAAGTGAAAGACAATTACAGTTAGCTAATAATAAAGCAGAAGATTTAACCATCAAGCGTTTAACACGGAATAATCCTACAATGAAACAAAAGTTTGATGAACTAAAAAAGGAACAAGAAAATCAGTAACAGAAAAGACATTTCCTCATTTTTGGAAATGCCTTTTTTTAAAACATATTGATAATAAGTGATCCCAAGATCCAAATTGTTGTAAAACCTAAATATAACGCATTAGGAATCTTTTTAAAGAATTTTACATACCAATTTACACTTGTCTTTTCTTCCTTCAAAAGCACATCAATTTCCTTAGATTTTAAGATTATTGTAGCAAGACCATAAATAGCTAAAGCCATAATTACGATTGGAATCAAAACCATGGTATCCGAATAAACAGACATTAAAGCTAAAAAATTATTTCCCGCATGTGCCAATATTGTGACCAATATACTGTCTGTTTTTAAGCACATATAACAAAGCACAAGACTCATAAAAAATGCCGGTACAGCCTGCGTCATATTCAAATGTAACAAGCCAAATAATAAAGAAGTAACAAAAATTGCGAATATCCTATTGTATTTGGATAATACTTGCAAAATCATACCTCTAAAAATCAACTCTTCAAATATAGGAGCCAATAAAACTACGTTAATAAAAGTAAACAGATTATAAAGAAAGCCTCCATTTAACGAAAAGTCGGGACTCGTATCTGGAAATCCAAATTTTGATAATAAAGCACCAATAATGCCAATCGCACAATTTAAAAAATACATCATGGCGATGGTGTCAATCGTTTCTTTAGGCTTAAACGAAAACTTTAAGTCCTTTATATTCCTTTTAAAAGTATTGCTCAAAAAATAAATCATAATAATTCCTGTAACAGATGAAACAAGCATTGTAACAAATGCAGTTATAATGGAGTAATCAAAATACATAGCAGACATGAATATTGGCATCGCAATAAAGCTCAACATAAAGGATAGAGTTAGCTGCATAACAATATATAGCCATAAGGATCCCCCTATTTTGCCCATCTCTTTATCGGGTATAAATTTTGGTGGTTGTTGCATAAAATCACTACTTTCTTAAATCTATTCTAACACAAAAGAGGCCGTTAGGCCTCTTGTAAAATATGAAGTTTTCTTAATGATTCCCCGATAGAATCTAAATCCTCTTGCGATTGTGCACTTACCGTATGACAATGATATCCACTTGTTAGATCGGTTAAAGGCTTAGCCTGATTCTGTGAAATAGAATCGATGAATTCTTTGACTTGTTTTCTAGAACTGATATTCATCTTTGCCTCTAACTTGCCATACACATTATGTTTGACAAATACATCTTCAATACAGCCACCACAATCTACGATCGCATTCATTTCTTCTTCCATACGATCATTCAAATGATAACATGAAAATACTCTTCGAACTCTTTCTGGTGAACATACATATCCTTTGTGTGTCGCATAAATACGCACATTTCTTGCCTTCAACAAGGCTATATCTTGCACAATGACTTGTCTTGAGACATTAAACTTTTTTGAAAGCGCAGTTCCTGAAACTGGGCCTTCACTCTTAGAGATAGTGTCATAAATGGCTTGAAGTCTAGCTTCCTTTTCCATTTATTTCACCTGCAAATTTTTTAAAGACAAATCTAAAATAGGCGCAGAATGTGTTAAAGCTCCGCTCGAAATATAATCAACACCAAGAGCTGTTAATTTTTCAATATTTTCCTTTGTGACATTTCCAGAACATTCAGTTTCGGCTCTTCCATCAATGATTTCAATCGCTTTTTTCATGTCCTCAACGCTCATATTATCTAGCATAATAATATCAGCACCTGCATCTACAGCTTCCTTAACTTGTTCTAAAGTTTCGACTTCCACTTCAATTTTACGAACAAAAGAAGCATAGTCCTTTGCCATTTTTACCGCATTTGTGATGGAACCTGCAGCCGCAATGTGATTATCCTTTAACATAACCCCATCCGATAAGTTGTATCGGTGATTGTTTCCACCACCAACACGCACTGCATATTTTTCAAACACACGCATATTTGGTGTTGTTTTTCTTGTATCCAATAATTTTGTCTTTGATCCCTTCAAATAAGATGCGACACGATTTGTATATGTGGCAATCCCACTCATTCTTTGAAGATAGTTTAATGCTGTTCTTTCACCCGATAAAAGAACACGAATATCACCAAACACTTCCGCTAACAGTTGTCCATTCTTAACAGCATCTCCATCTTTTACATAGAATTTTACTTCCATTTTTTCATCTAACAAATAAAAGACTCTTTCAAATACCTCTAGACCCGCAATGATTCCATCTTCTTTACAGATCAATTGTACCTGCCCATATTGATAGGAAGGCATAACTGCATTTGTTGAAACATCTTCACTTGTAATATCTTCCTGCAAAGCTTGGATCAATAAATGATCTACATTTAAACGCATTGTATTCTTATCCACGAGCTTGTCTCTCTCTTTCTATTTCTTCTAGTACCAAATCATGATACATCTTTTTTTGATTTGATAACTGATGTGACTTCGTCACTTTTGCCAAATGATCAAAATCATTTGTATAAGCCGGTTCCTTTTTCAATAAATCAACAACGGCTCTCTTTCCCCAAACTAAAGATTCCAACAAGGAATTACTAGCCAAACGGTTTCTTCCATGAACTCCATTACAGCTTGTTTCTCCTACCGCATATAAATGTGACATAGAAGTACGAGAATCTTTATCTACATGAATTCCACCCATAAAATAATGCTGAGCTGGTGTGACTGGAATCCATTCTTTTGTGCAATCATATCCTTCTTCTAAACACTTTTCATAAATGTGAGGGAAATGGCTCTTGATCACTTCTTCACCTAAAACGGTCATATCCATCCAAACATAAGGCATATTATCCTTCTTCATTTGTTCTTGAATCTTTTGTGTCATGATATCACGTGGTAATACTTCGTTCGCAAAGCGCTTTCCATCTTTTCCATAAAGCTTTGCCCCTTCACCACGAACCGACTCACTAATAAGGAATGCTCTTCCTTTTTTCTTTGTATATAAAGTCGTTGGATGAATCTGTACATAGTCTACATTTTCAAGCTGAATTCCATGCTGAATGGCTATCGCAATCGCATCCCCTGTTAAATGTGGGTAGTTTGTCGAATGATTATATAATCCTCCGATTCCTCCACACGCAAAAATTGTATAGCCTGCTTCAATACACATTTCATTATTATTCGCATCTTTTGCCAAGACACCATAGCAAGTATTATTCTCTTCAATAATATCTGTCATCGTTACATATTCCATAATTGTTACATTTTCCAACTTGCGAACTTCCTCTAATAAATTTGAAGTAATCTCTTTTCCTGTAATATCTTCATGGAATAAAATACGTGGCTTAGAGTGTGCGCCTTCACGCGTGTAATCTAATTTACCATCTTTTGTAGCAAAATCTACACCATATCCAATCAACTCATTGATGATGTCACGACTTGAATTGATCATGATTTCAACGGATTCTTTACGATTTTCGTAATGCCCTGCCTTCATTGTATCTTCCATAAATGAATCAAAATCATTTTTATCTCGTAATACACAAATACCACCTTGTGCTAAAAAAGAATCACTATTCTCTGCATCTGATTTTGTCAACATAATGACCTTTTTATCACTTGGAACATGTAAAGCTGCAAACAATCCACTTGCGCCAGTTCCAACAATAACTATATCTGCCTCTAACTTTTCCATATTATTTTGCCAACTCCAACATTCTATCTAATGATTTTTCGGCCATAGCCTTCACTTCTTCATCTACAAATACTTCATTTGTTTCATTCAACAAACAATCATAAACCTTTTCTAAAGACACCTTTTTCATATTCATACAAATTAATTTATCTGTTAATGGATAGAATGTTTTATCTGGTGATTTTAACTGCATTTCATGAAGAACACCTAATTCTGTACCAATCACAAACTCTTTACTTGGATTATCCACTGTGTATTGAATCAATTCTGAAGTACTTCCTGCAAAATCTATAGCTTCAACTACTTCATTTACACATTCAGGATGTACGATAATTGGAACATTTGGATGTTCAGCACGTGCTTTTTCAACATCCTTTAATGTTACACGCTTATGCGTAATACAATATCCATCATTTAAGATAATATTCTTTTCAGGTACTTGTTTTTTTACATATGCACCTAAGTTTCCATCTGGAATAAAGAAAATATTCTTATTTGGAAGTTCACTTACAATACGAACTGCATTTGAACTAGTAACACAAACATCGGCCATTGTTTTTAATTCGGCAGTTGAGTTAATATAACAAACAACTGCTAAATCTTCGTGTTCCTCTTTCATCTTCTTGATAACTGCTTTACTTGCCATATGTGCCATTGGACAATCAGCATTTAAATCCGGCATCAAAACTTTCTTTTCTGGATTTAACATTTTTGCACTTTCGCCCATAAATTTAACACCCGCAAACACAATAATATCTGCAGATGTTTTCTTAGCCTTTTTTGCCAAGGCATATGAGTCTCCGACAAAATCAGCTACATCTTGTACTGCTCCATCTACATAATAATGCGCTAAAATAATCGCATTTTTTTCCTTTTTTAATTTCAATACATCTTCCTTTAAAGACATGGAATTTTCCTCCCTTAAAAATTTTACCGATTTGAATTATACACCTAGACTTTACATCTGACAAGACAGTTGTAAAGTCAATATTATATAAGTTATATATCACAATGAAATAAGCACGAAAAAAGCGATGAATCAAAAATCATCGCCTTAGTTTTTTGTCTGTAAAATGCTTGGTGCAATATAAGTACGAGTTTTGTACTCTGCATCTAAATCATACAAACCCTTGGCATCGTGTCCAAACAATTCAAATCGAGAAATTAAATCCGAAGCGTTCTTTTCTTCTTCTCCTTGTTCTTTGACAAACCAATCCAAGAACTGCATAGTTCTAAAATCTTTTTCTTCATAAGCTGCTGCGTAACAAGTATGAATCAATTCAGTTACGTATTGTTCATGTTTTAAGCCTGCCTTTAACGGATCACTTAGTTCATTTAAAGGAATATTTGGCTTATTAATAGCTTCTAAAACAACACTATAATCATTGTCTTGAAGATATTGCATCATCAATTGAGCATGTGCAATCTCTTCTTGTACTTGTACATGATACCAATTTGCGAAACCCTCTAAAGTTTTATCATGATAATAATTTTCGAAATCCAAATACAAATAAGCAGAATATAATTCTTTATTAACTTGATTATTCAACAAGTCCGCTACTTTCTTACTCAACATAGCACATTCCTTCTTTCTGGCTACATCATACTCCTAGCAACAAGAAAAGCGTAGTGATATGCTCTCACAACGCTTCATTTACAGATTTCATTAAATTATCCACATCTTTATCATTTGGATGTTTTAAAGCCTCATCAAAATTCTTCAACATTTCAGGATTCGATTCAAACTTTGCACGAATAGCTAAAGGCATCTTTCCTTGGCACATCCATGTTCCTTTAACGCAGTTGGATGCATCTAAATGATTTTGAACATTTTTTAAAATCATCTTAAAATATTCTTTAGATTTACCAAAGCCAGCCGTTCCAAACAAGAAAACATTTTGATTACGTAGTGTAGAAAGATATTGTTTCATTTGATCATCACAATCTCCCTTATCACACCAAAACCCAATACATAATAAATCAACGGGTTCTAAATTCTTTGCATCTTCAACAGATACACAATACTTTGATTCCATAAAATTCAAGCTATTTGCCAAAGACTGTGTATTTCCTGTTTTTGAACTATAAACTATTCCTATCATAAAATATATCCTTTCTAAAGATAGCGATTGCGCCATGCATAATACTCTTCATCTTTTTCTATATCAATGCCATGATCATTTTCGTATACTTCAAATGTATTCTTTTGAAATAAAGATATGAAATCATTACTTGAAAGCTTCGAATGCCATTGATGATGCCAAATATATATCTTTTCATTTTCCATTTTAATCAGTGCTCGATTCTCTAAACAAATAAGCGCATGATTATCTTTTAACTTTTCAATTGCCTCTATTATTTCCATAAAACTATTTTAACACAACTTTCTAGGATAAGAAAAGACAGCCTAAGCTGTCTGAGATATTATTATGAATATATAAAACTAGATAGGGATAAATCCACCTTTAAAAGCCATAGGGATTTTAGCTCTGAGAAAGAGATATCCTTTAAACACTTTTAGGGTGAATTTCTCTATCTTTTTTGTTACAGTATTTTTAGAAGGATTGGACGTAAATAAAAAAGGTAGAAATCCCCGCAACCGACCAAAGTTTTGTGATTTCTACCCGTCCTCTAAGACAATATTATGATACTGAAAATTACCAACGACTTCAACATGATTTTGAATGAAAATGATTATCAGGCTTTTGTTGCTTCGATTGATCTGCTTTCTTTACATTGTCCTGTTTGTGGTGTCGTTGGTCTTTTTATCTTATACGGACACTATAAAAGATTTGTGATTACAGATGATACATCTAATGATTGTAAAATAAACATTCGTGTTCAGCGTATACAGTGTACTCAATGTAGATCCACTCACTCTTTGCTTCCAACTAATTTTGTTCCTTATACTCAGTTCACTTATCTTTTCATTTACTATATTGTCACACTTGATGAGAATGATGATTTGATTACTTCTTTTGATGTTGCACTACAAACAGTTCGTAAGATTAAAGCTCGTGTGATTGCTTTTTGGGATTCATTATTTCCAGATTGGAGAGATTTCAAGCAGAACGACTTGAAGATAG
>OKRZ01000192.1_pt1 | contig 42495 bp, 46 predicted proteins | sample 1601141 | NCBI WGS metagenome assembly OKRZ01 (sample SAMEA3541524, study PRJEB24748) | human gut metagenome | biome: human gut; feature: human-associated habitat; material: faeces | place: China | collected 2012
CCAAAATCCATTCGGGGGAATGCTGGCGGTTTAGAACCGTATCAATCTGACGGATAGCGTCCATTGTCCTGCGTTTCTTGCGGAAACCATAAGAAAAGCGGTCGCCTGTCGTTTCGGCTATCGGTTCCAATGCCATGAGATATAATGCCTGCATCGCCCTGTCTTTCATTGTCGGTATTCCCAACGGTCGGAGTTTACCGTTCTTTTTCTTGATGTGAACCCTACGAAGCGGCTGCGGATTGTAACCACGACGTTTCAGTTCACCGATTGCTTTGTACTTGCGCTTGGGAGAATCCCAAAGCTGTTTATCTACTCCAGACGTTTTCTTCCCTTTGTTGGAAGTAACCCTCTTTACCGCCAATGCCTTGGCGTAAAAAGAGTGGGTCAGCATCCACTGCAAGGCTTTCACCTTGTTATGTCTGCCTTCCTTTTGAGCCTTTACAATACGCGCTTGTAGCTTTCGGACATAGGCTTCACACTTGGACCAGTCCATTCCGTCCCAAGTTAGATTCCTACTATCAGCAGGCGCACACGATGTTTTAGTTTCGTTCATTTGCTTTCCTCCTTTTGAAAGTTCTAAAAGTTATCTTGTAAAGAGTTACCATATACGGAAGTCTGCCCACTTTCGTGTCGGATGATGTCACCAATAACAACCCGTGATGTTGATTCAATCCGTATCCACCCCATTACAGGGTGGCATTCGCTTTTTCCGTTATCTCATACCTGCACCCCATTCGGCTTGCCTTGCGGTTCGCTTACTCGCATTCTTACGAGAGAGATACAGGCTTGCCCTGTTCCACGTAATTGACAAACGGATAGTTTAGGTTCTGCCAAGTCCGCCGGCAGTGCTGTGTCCGTGTAACCCCAACATGGGCAAGGGTTATCCGACTGCTTACCTTTTGGTGAGAGCTAAAGTATCTTGCGCTCCTTCAAACCTTACGACGGCTAAAGTCAGTTCACTTACGTTAACCATGCTATCCAGCCTCGCCACTCAACGGTATGATACTAACCGCCCTTGACATTCCCTCACGGTTCAGTCTTGTCCTTTCGGAAAGTGTACTTTGTCCTATAAGCTTGGCACAACCCATCACTGGAGATGCACCTTATAGTAGGCTACCGCTGACGGAACAGCGGGTTAAATCATGCAATTAATATTACTGTCTAACAATCAATTACGTGACTTTACAGGTCACACCCATGACTTGTTGAGATTGAGCATTATAGTGTATGCGCTCTCGTATGCGTCGGCAATATCGGTCATAAAGTCGGGGTGAATAGGATTACACCTGTGGCTACGCTCCGGATCGTCGAAATTTATCATGTAGAATTTCGGCTTGACTTTGCCGTAACCGTCCTTGTGCGTCAGCAGGTGATTGTAGGCTATCTCGCTCAAATCAGGGCTTTTGAAATCATAGATATAGCCGCTGTACCCTTTCTCTATCATCTGTTTGATGAAGGAGTTGATGACGGCGTATGACTTGCCGGAACCGGGTGTGCCAAGCACGATTGTGGCGCGGAACGGGTTGACTACATTTATCCAGCCCTTGTGCCATTTCTTCTCAAAGTAGAATCTGGTCGGCAAGTTTATGGAATATTCGTTGTCCATAAGCTCCGTTTCCTGCATGAAGCTCTCGTTCTCGTCGTTGAAACGGTCGTCCATCATGTTGTTCTTCAGCATACGTCCCGCCCATATACCGCCCATCATCAGGCAGATGTAGCCCGTGACGGTGGTGATTATATAGGTATAGCGCATACCGACATCGAGTGTCCACCAGTTCAGCAGGAACAGCACACAGCCTATGGCGAGTGTCACGCCGATATGCCGCCATGTGATGTTCTCGCTCCTTACGCCTCTGGTGCCGAAGCACGACAGACCGAGAAGCAGCAGCGCGAAAAGTTTGGCGTTGAAGGTGGTGTTGAAAAGTCCGCAGGTGCGGTTGAAGTTGGCGCAGATCTTATAGACAGTCGAATAAAACCAGCCACTGTCCACGGTTTCCACGCGGGTGAACCAGTAAAGGCTGGCGACAACCAGCACGATACTGACTGCCCGCAGGAAGTCCATGATCTTTGCCAACGCTCTGAGGTCATCCTCTTGTTGGCTCATAATAAAATGGGGGATTAAGGATTAAAATTTCGGGCGACGCCCTTTCTTCTTCTTTCGCTGCATACGGCGGCGGAACTCTTCCTCGTCGGGATTGAACGACTGCCCCGGCTGGAACAGGTCAAGACCCGGAAGCGTGAAATCACTGTCGCCGTATTCGGTAGTGGAGTGGGAAGTTGCGGATTGGTGCTGGCTGCCTGTGGAGTGCTGCTGCCCATCCGACGGTGTCTGAGTGTCGGCAGTTTGGGATTGAGTATCCGAATTGGTATCGGTGGTCTGCTCCGGCTCCGGTACAATAACAGGGGTGTCGGCAACCGGCACATCGTTTGTCGGCTGTGCCTGCGGATTGTTGAAACGCTCGTTAAGGGCATTTGCCGAGAACTGTTTGCCGAGTCTGGAGCCGTTTAATACCGTCATGGTGTTGTGGTCGATGAACGTAACGCCGTATATGCGCCCCTCATCGGTATAGCGGAAAACAACATCTATGCCGCAGTTTTTCAGCTTGGCTGTGAAATCCTCCTTATCGGTGGCGCGATCAAGCACATCGGCAACTATGTTCTTTGTCGGTGAAACATCAATCTTCTCTCTGGTGCGCTCGAAGCGTCCTTCCACGGCGGTACGGCTTGCGAATTTGCCGAGGCGCGAAGCCTTGAACGGATTGGCGATAACCTTGCCTTCGTCGTCTGTGGCGAAATACACCAGACCGTGATACTCGCGCCCGTTAACCTTGCCGTCGGTCTGCTCACACCTTACATTATATAAAGAGAGGACGGCGTTATACTCGCCGAGAGTCTGGAACTTGTATCGCATACCGACCATTTTGACTGTGTTGGCAACCTGATGCTTGATGTCACCCGAAGGGTCAACCTTCTTAATCGGCATATCGGGAGTGATTTTCTCGCGCTGCGCCTTGTGGAGATTATATTTCTCCTCCAGTTCTGTGGTGATCTTCTTGCTGCGCCGGAAAAGAAAGTCCTGATTGAGCCGCTTGCCCTGCTCGTTGACATTGGCGGTAACTATATGGATATGGTGCCGGTCTATGTCTTCGTGCTTGTAAATTATGAAAGGCTGCTCTCCGAAGCCGAGTTTTTCCAGATACTCGCGGGCAAGGATTTCAAAATCCTGATCCGTGAGCTTATCATCCGGGTGCGGATTGAGCGATATATGAAGGACAGGCTTTTTTGTCCGTCCCATCATCGGCATGAACTCTCTGAAATTTTCGGCAATACGACCGATGTCGATTTGCCCGTCTGCCGGAAGAATAATTTTGTTGGCTCCCAACAGACGGCCTTCCTCCTTGTTGATTTTCTCGGAATTGTATGCCAGCGCGCCATAGAGCGAGGAACCTATCGAGATTTTTGCGACCATTGTTCATCGAATTTCTCAGACAGAGCCATGACATCTGTCATCACGGCAATCATGTCGATTGTGGCTTTCTCCAGCTTGTAGAGAGATGCCATTGCTTTCTTTTCGGTGAAATTGGTGCGAAGCTCCTTCACAACGAGGTTGTAGTTTACCCCGATTGTGCGGTACTGGCAGAAGAATTCGGATAGTTTGGCGCAATAGACGGCAAGCGATTTGTCGGTGGTCAGTACCCTGAAAGGCTTGCCGAAGATAAGCTGCTTGATGAAAGTGGCCTTAACGGTCGCGTTTGCCCTTTCCATCATACGGGAAAGTTCATCCCATTCGAGGTCGTCAAAACGTACCTTGACGCAGTGGCTGCACTTGTTGGCAACCGGCGGTCGTCCGCCCTTGTTAACGAAATCAGTCATAAAATGTGGATATAAGTGGTGAAAACATCATGGTGTTCCTGCCTACGCAGTAAAAATCGAGGGATATTCGACTTTGGAGATTATCCTGCATAGCAAGGTCGTTTCGTGTGGACTGCCGGTCCCTCGAAACCTTTTCGGACCCCGAAAAGACACCTTGCTATGTCTATGTGGACATTCTTCCTTAATAGAAAATCGGCAATGTCAGTCAATGATGCCCGGTATCATTATGATGACAATGAGAAAAGCCGCTTTTCATCGCCCGGAGGAAGAAAATCACCGTGATGCTGATATAAAGATACGAAAAAAATCCCTGATTTGCCAGCGATGAGATAAAAATTCCGATAATTAAGAAACAGGTGTAAGCAGCAAAAAAATCTTCACGGCGAAATGTTAAAAATTCAGCCGAATTTTTCGGACATAGCCGGACATAGTTGGACATAGCCGGACAATGTTCTTAATCACAGCAAATTGGTTTATTTTTAGATTTGCCAGTTTGCAGAATTATTTGTTTCTTTGTGTAAAGATTGACAGTTAAACCTGCCTTCAAGGAGTTCAACTTACAGATTTTATTATAGAACTATCCATTGAACTGCAAGTATGATTTTCAATCTGTCTTGAGAACATTGGTTTTATTGATAGATATATCTGCTTTTAGACAAATCTGTATCTTTCCTTAAAGTTCAACTTATAGATATGGAATTGGAACTGTTTAATGAACGATAAAGATACAGTCTTATAAATTTATGTATCTGCAATATTATTTACTGTTTGATTGACAAATCTATTTATCTATAATTCATAGCTTGATGGCTTCAAGGCTTGTCAGCTATGGGTTACAGACAGAATACACCACTAAACTCCACATCCAAACCCGAACCAGACATGACTGACGAACCCAACCATTCCCGGCTTACTTAGCCGATGCCCTCCCGACAGCGGAGGAAGGCCGTTCCCGGCGGCATAGAAAGCTGTCAATCCACCCCGCATAGTCTGTGCCGGCACTGCTTCGCGCCGATGGAAGCCCGGTCTATCCGTGTCAGAAGATGCGCTGACGGCCACCGCTATGCAATCACCACTACATCCAAATCCAATTTTAATTTTATGACAGACCCCAAATTTGTCGCTTTCTCCACCCAGAAAGGTGGAGCAGGCAAGACCACTCTGACCGTTTTGGCGGCGAGTTACCTCTACTATGTGAAGGGGCTGAAAGTCCTTGTTGTGGACTGCGACTATCCTCAGTTCAGCATCGAGGAGATGCGGCAGCGTGACAAAGACCTGATTGAGTGCAGCCCCCAGTTCAAGAAACTTTTTTCCGACAATCTGCGCCAGACCAGGCTTGCACCTTATCCTCTCCTTACGTCAAAGCCGGAGGAAGCCATGCAGAAGGTACGCGACATCATCGAGGCAGGGAACGAGATAGACATCGTTTTCTTCGACCTGCCAGGCACGGTCAATAACCGTGGTGTCGTGAACATCCTCAACTGTATGGATACCGTTATCGTTCCCGTCGCCGCCGACAAGGTAATACTTGAAAGCTCGCTCGCCTTCGCCCTGAAGATACAGGAGTGGCTCACTACCGGACGCACACAGGTCAAACAGATGTATATGCTCTGGAACCTCGTCGATGCACGCGAGAAAACAGACCTCTACGACCAGTATGAGGCGGTTTTCGAGGAATACGGTCTTATGACGCTGAAAACCAAGATACCGGATACCAAAAAGTATCGTCGTGAAGGGTCAAAGACGCTCAACCGAGCCGTGTTTCGCTCGACCGTCATGCCGCCAGACAAGACACTGCTCAAAGGAACTCGCCTGCCGGAACTTACCGATGAACTGCTCGACTTACTCAAACTCTGACCGATATGGCAAAGAAATATGAGTCGGAAATCGATCCCGATGAGTTCATCAGGTCATTCAGAGAGGAGTCCTCCTCGCTGTCAACACTGAAAAGGAAGCCTAAAGAAAGTCCGATGCCTGACATACCCGGTTCGACAGAAAATAGGGTTGAGTCCACTGAATCCAATCATGTGCCCCCGGAACAATCTTCTGCCGATACAAAACGGGAGGCTCTGTTCCGTGAACGGTTTATCACGAGGACAACCTATCTGCGCCCGCAGGTCAAATTCCTTATGGTAGAGATAGACCCGGTTCTGATTGGTAAAATCAAGAGGCTTATCGCTTTCGAGAATGGATCCTGCTCCCTCAAATCGTATATCAACAACGTACTGGCATCCCATTTTGAGGAGTATGCCGATGTCATTAACCCCAAACTCTAACCAGCTATGCCCAAATCAGCATCAATCTCAGCTTTTTCCGACAGGAATCTCAGGGTAATACCGAAGGATGGCATAAAGAATCCCGAAGTTTCTATGCGAATGGCCTCAAATGGTAAAGCAGTTAGTGAAGCCGATGTATATGAAAATCCTACTTCCCCGAATCGTAACAACGAATATCTGGAACGATTCGTATATAACAATACATATGCGGCCCCACAAGTCAAATACGTCACGACAGAGATAGACCCAGAAATTATATGGAAAATACGTAGCATCCTGTTTGGCCACAAGAAAGGGCGCGTATGCTCGCTAAAGGCTTTCATCAACAACGTGCTGGCTGCTCACTTGGAGGAGTATGCCGATGTTATCAACCAACTTAAACTCTAACCAGCTATGCCCAAATCACCACTTGTAACCATCAACGTGAATCCGGCCACTGACATTGATGTCAGAGCCGCAGAGGAACGCAGGAAATATGCCGCCAAGTTTCTCCGGCCCGGCATTGTTCGCTCCAACACCAAAGTGTATATCTATCCCGAAGTCCATGCCGTCCTGAGCCGCATGGCAGAACGGTTCCGCGATACCGGCGCCTCCATAGGCTCGTATGTGTCCGAGATACTTCTTGACCACTTCGCCAACAACCGTGAGGTCATGGAAGGTCTCTATGATGAAAACAGCCAGCCGCTATTTTGATGGAAACGCTGTTTATCATAGCATTGCTCGCAAGCAATGTGTGGCTTATCCGAAAAGTCCTGACGAAGCCCGACACTCCGGCTAAGGGCAAGAATGACAACTGCGCACCTCCGGAACCACCGCCCGCAGATGAAGCGCCCGTGGAAGAAGTCGTCGGCAAAAGCTCCTTCGATGCCGATAAGTTCATGGACTCGTTTCGTGAAATCGCCAAAGAAGCCGCTGCCGAAGCCGCAAGGGAAGTCGTGCCTCTTATTGTCATGGAACTGGGTAAACCCTCCGATGCCGGATTGCCCGATCCACCCGAAGAAAAGCCGTCGTTTCAGATACCTCCTGAAAAGCTGGACGAGATATTCTCCACTCATTCCGTCAGTGAGATTACCGGCGAAATGCCGTCTCCGACCGAGGCAAATGCAGACGGTATAGACTTCGAGGAAATGCAGACCGCCATGAAGGTGCTGAGAAATCAGCCTCACACCTCTGAGGATGAACAGACTGCCCGACGGGTAGTTTCCGAACTTGAAGGCACCGAGATAATCGAATATGTCAAACTCGACCCGGTTGTGCGAAAGCGCATACTGATGATTGAGTGTCAGTTGCCCGACGTACCTGAAGATGCTCCGGCGGTGAAAACAGACGAGGCTATTGAGAAAGTCCGCAAGATTGTATTTCATGCAGATATAGACACAACCGATATTGATGCCATCGACTTCAATATCCTTCACTGACCATCACTAAATCCAAATCAATTATTTTATGACTAAGTTTTTCAAGTCACTCTACAAGCGCATCGTGGAGTTTATGAACGCTCCCGGTATGCGCCGCCCTATGGCCGCCATGCTCACACTGATGATATGCGCCGCCAACCTCTATGCCGCCGGCAACGGTCTGGCAGGCATCAACGAGGCAACCTCGATGATGACATCCTATTTCGACCCCGCAACGAAGCTGATCTATGCCATCGGCGCAGTCGTCGGTCTTATCGGCGGTGTCAAGGTCTATGGCAAGTTCAGCTCCGGCGATCCCGACACGAGCAAAACCGCCGCATCGTGGTTCGGTGCGTGTATCTTTCTTGTGGTCGCCGCCACAATCCTGCGCTCGTTCTTCCTCTAATCCATGCCGGTGATGGAATATTCTATTAACAAGGGCATAGGCAGGACGGTGGAATACAAGGGGCTTAAAGCGCAATACCTGTTTATCTTCGCCGGAGGTCTTATCGCCGATTTCATATTGTTCGTAATCCTCTATATGTGCGGGGTGCAGCAGGGTCTGTGCATAGGCTTCGGCGCCATAAGCGCGTCGGTGCTGGTGTGGTACACCTTCCACCTAAACGGTAAGTACGGCCAGTACGGACTTATGAAGCTCACATCGGTGAAATACCGACCCCGCTACATCATCAACCGTCTGCGTGTGCGTAACATAATGAAGGGAGGTCGCCGATGAGAAACATACTGAAAGCAACAACTCTGGAGTCTAAACTCCCACTGTTGGCAGTGGAACACGGCTGTATCATCAGCAAGGATGCGGATGTTACCGTCTGCTATGAGGTTACGCTGCCGGAGCTGTTCACCGTCACATCGCAGGAATACGAGGCAATGCACGCCGCTTGGTGCAAAGCCATAAAGGTATTACCTCGTTTTACTGTGGCGCACAAGCAGGACTGGTTTGTGTCGGAGAACTATAAGCCGGAACTGCAAAAAGATGATTTGTCTTTTCTTGACAGGAGCTTCGAGCGTCATTTCAACGAGCGTCCGTATCTGGCACACATGTGCTACCTGTATCTGACAAAGACCACAAAGGAGCGTATGCGCCAGCTGTCGAATTTCTCCACCCTCTGCCGTGGGCGTATCACTCCGAAGGAACTCAATCACGAGATGATTGTGGGCTTCATGGAAGCCGTGGGCCAGTTCGAGCGCATAATCAACGATACTGGATATATCTCGCTGCGCCGCATGGGTGACGACGAGATTGTCGGCACCGACAGCACATCGGGCATCATCGAGAGGTTTCTCTCGCTGTCAACCGGCGATGTAACCTGTCTGGAGGATATAGACCTGTCGCCGAAAGAAATGCGTGTCGGTGACAAGATGCTGTGTCTGCACACATTGTCGGATACCAACGACCTGCCCGGAAAGGTAAGCACTGACAACCGGTATGAACGCCTGTCAACCGACAGGAGTGATTGCAGACTTAGCTTCGCCTCTCCCGTGGGCCTGCTCCTGCCGTGCAACCACATCTACAACCAGTATGTGTTTATCGACGACCACGACGAGAATTTGGCGAGGTTTGAAAAGACGGCGCGCAATATGAACTCGTTGAGCCGTTACTCACGCTCCAACGCCATAAACAAGGAGTGGATAGACCGTTATCTTAACGAGGCCCACAGCTACGGTCTTACATCGGTACGCTGCCACTGCAACATAATGGCTTGGAGCGACGATGCAGAGGAACTGCGCCGGATTAAGAACGATGTCGGCGGTCAGCTTGCGACTATGGGGTGTATGCCACGGCACAACACCATCGACTGCCCGACGCTGTTCTGGGCGGCTATGCCCGGCAACGAGGCGGATTTCCCCGCCGAGGAAAGTTTCTATACCTTCATCGAGCCTGCCGTCTGCTTCTTCACTGCCGAAACAAACTACCGCAGTAGCCTGTCGCCATTCGGCATAAAGATGGTGGATCGCCTCACGGGTAAGCCTGTCCACTTGGATATTTCCGACGAGCCGATGAAGCGGGGCATAACCACCAACCGCAACAAGTTCATTCTCGGCCCGTCAGGTAGCGGCAAGTCGTTCTTCACCAACCATCTGGTACGACAGTATTACGAGCAAGGCGCGCATATCCTGCTGATTGACACCGGCAATTCATACGAAGGGTTATGCAACCTTATCCACAACCGTACCCACGGCGAGGATGGTGTGTATTACACCTATACCGAGGAAAAGCCGATTTCTTTCAATCCGTTTTTCACCGAGGACGGGGTGTTCGATGTGGAGAAGAAGGACTCAATCAAGACACTCCTGCTGACGCTCTGGAAATCAGAGGATGACAGAGTTTCCAAAACGGAGAGTGGCGAATTAGGCTCCGCGCTGTCAATGTTCCTTGAAAAGATGAAGAAAGACCGCGACATCGTTCCCTGCTTCAATTCTTTCTACGAGTTTATGCGCGATGAATACCGTGCTGAAATGGCACAGCGTCCGATTCCAATCTACAAGCAGGATTTTGATATTGACAACTTCCTGACAACGTTGCGCCAGTATTATCATGGCGGTCGCTTTGACTTCCTGCTGAACTCAAAAGAGAACATCGACCTGCTCAACAAGCGTTTCGTGGTATTCGAGATTGACGCTATCCGCGATAATAAAGACCTCTTCCCGGTGGTGACTATCATCATCATGGAAGCCTTCATCAACAAGATGCGACGCTTGAAAGGTGTGCGCAAAGTCCTAATCTGCGAAGAGGCATGGAAAGCGTTGTCAACGGCGAACATGGCGGAGTATATGCGCTATATGTTCAAGACGGTGCGCAAGTATTTCGGTGAGGCGGTCGTGGTAACGCAGGAAGTTGACGACATCATATCGTCGCCGATTGTCAAGGAAACCATCATCAACAACTCCGACTGCAAGATACTGCTCGACCAGAGAAAGTATATGAACCGCTTCGACCAGATACAGGAGTTGCTCGGTCTGACCGATAAGGAGAAAAGCCAGATACTCAGTATAAATCTCTCCAATAATCCGAACCGATTATATAAAGAGGTGTGGATCGGGCTGGGCGGAACACAGTCGGCAGTGTATGCGACCGAGGTGTCGCCGGAAGAATACCTCGCCTATACAACCGAGGAAACTGAAAAGATGCAGGTGCTCGCCCGCGCCCGTCAGCTCGGTGGAGATATCGAGGCGGCCATCAAACAGTTAGCAAACGAAAGGAGAGAGAACTGATGTATGAAAGTCAAGCACTCCCTAATATTCATCATTTCAGGTCTGTTCCTTTTCCTCGGCCTCCTCCTTGTAACGGCTTACCGGCTGTTTACAGCCTTAATCAGAATCATTGTGAGTATGGCTCATAGAATACGCTAAATCCACTTAATCCACAATCAAATGAAGCAATTAAAGTTTCTTATTCCCTTAATCGCCCTATGCCTTCTTTTAGGCACGGGCAGGGCTTCGGCCCAGTGGACTGTCATAGACCCGTCCAACATAGCGCAGTCCATCGTAAACAACTCTAAATCACTCGTGCAGGAGTCGCAGACGGCGACGCACATGGTGAAGAATTTTCAGGAAACGGTGAAAATCTACCAGCAGGCAAAGAAATATTATGACGCTCTCCAATCGGTGAACAACCTTGTCCGCGATGCCCGCAAGGTGCAGCAGACAATCCTGATGCTCGGCAACATTTCCGGCTATTATGTCAACAATTTTCAGAAAATGCTGACAGATCCCAATTTCACAAGTGCCGAGCTTTCGGCAATCGCATCGGGCTACACCCGCATCCTCGAAGAAGCCAACGGTGTCCTCGGCGACTTGAAGCAGGTTGTCAATATAACTACACTGAGCATGACCGACAAAGACCGCATGGATGTCATTGACGACTGTTACAAGGAAATGAAGCGTCTGAAGAACTTGACGGCATACTATACCAACAAAAATATCAGTGTGTCGTACCTGCGCGCCAAGAAGAAAGCCGACACAAAACGTGTTGTGGCTCTCTATGGTGACGGCTCCGAAAAATACTGGTGATGCCTATGCTGTGCGCTATTGATTTTTCAAATCTCCACACTATCCTGCGCTCTCTGTACGATGAGATGATGCCTCTTTGCGAGGATATGGCTGGTGTGGCACAGGGCATAGCCGGATTAGGCGCGCTGTTCTATGTCGCCTATCGTATATGGCAGTCGCTGGCAAGAGCCGAACCCATTGATGTGTTCCCTCTGTTGCGTCCGTTTGTCATCGGTTTCTGTATCATGTTCTTTCCGACTGTCGTGTTGGGTACCATCAACTCCGTCATGTCGCCGATTGTGCAGGGTACCGCCACGATGCTCGAAGGTCAGACCCTCGACATGAAGAAATACCGGGAGGAGAAAGACAAGCTGGAATATGAGGCGATGATGAACGACCCATCGACAGCTTACCTCGTTGATGATGCCGAATTTGACAGGCAGATTGACGAGTTGGGCGTGACGGAGATAGGTACCGCCGCCGGGATGTATATCGAGCGCGGAATGTATAAGGTCAAGAAGGCAATCCAGAATTTCTTTCGTGAACTCTTGGAGATGCTCTTTCAGGCAGCCTCCCTGACGATTGACACGATAAGGACATTCTTCCTCATTGTATTGGCAATCCTCGGACCGATTTCATTCGCTCTATCCGTCTGGGACGGTTTTCAGTCAACCCTGACACAATGGATATGCCGCTACATTCAGACCTATCTATGGTTGCCTGTGGCAGATTTATTCTCCACAATCCTTGCCAAAATCCAAGTCCTGATGCTCCAGAACGACATTTCGGAACTGACCAACAATCCAAATGTTGACATTGACGGCAGCAACACCGCTTATACGGTGTTCATGATCATCGGCATTATCGGGTATTTCACTATCCCGACGGTGGCAGGCTGGATTATTCAGGCGGGTGGCGCAGGTAATTACAACCGTGCAGTCAATACGACTGCAATGCAGGTCGGCTCCGGTGCGGCAAGTGTCGCCGGTGGAGTTGCGGGCAATGTGGCAGGTCGGGCCGGTAAACTTCTCAAATAATCATGCCTATGGAGTTCAAATCATTAAGGAATATCGAGTCATCGTTCCGCCAGATACGCCTTTTCGGTATCGTGTTCGTTGCGATGTGTGCCGTGGTGGTATCGGTCGCCATGATAATGGTATTCAATTTCGCCGAGAAGCAGCGAGAGAAAATCTATGTCCTTGACAACGGCAAGTCGCTTATGCTTGCCTTGTCGCAGGACATGAGTCAGAACCGACCTGCGGAGGCACGGGAACACGTGCGACGCTTCCATGAACTGTTTTTCAACCTCTCGCCGGATAAATCCGCTATCGAGCATAACATCAACCGCGCGCTGATACTCAGCGACAAGTCGGCTTACAACTATTACACCGATTTCTCGGAGAAAGGTTATTACAACCGTATCATCGCCGGAAATATCAATCAGGTCGTGCAGGTTGACAGCGTGGTATGTGATTTCAACACATATCCCTATACCGCCAGAACATACGCCCGCCAGATGATTATCCGCGAGTCCAACATGACGGAGCGCACATTGATAACGGTCTGCCGTCTGTCAAATGTGTCGCGCTCCGACGACAATCCCAATGGATTTATTATTGAGGGTTTCAACATCCTTGAAAACAAGGATATAATCACTACCAAACGATGAATGTATTTTCTAAATTCCGTGCCGCGAGAGACACCGTATATAATAAGGTGTGGCACGCTCCGAAAGGGAAGCTCTCTTCTAAATTGAGGAACCTGTGCGACGGTCTTTCTCATAAACAGCGGCTTATGGTCGTACCCATCATGCTTTGCGCCTTCGTTTTAATCGCCTTCTTCGTGTTTGGTCATGCCTGCTATAAAATCGGGCTGGGTCATTCCGGCCGGATTGTGGAGGTCGAGCATATACAGCCACTGAAAATCTCCAACCCCGATGTCAAACCGATAACTCCCGTTGCCTATGACGATGCAGGAATGGAAAACGAGGATTAACGGCTTCTTCCAGCCCAAATCACAGGCTGAACGGCAGAAGATGATGAAATATCTGGTGGTGATGCCCGCCGCCATTCTCTGCGGTGCCGTGATATTATGGCTCCTTTACGCAAGCCTCAACAAGAGCGACGAACGTGTGGGCGACGCCTTCAACACCGAGATACCCGAAGGGGAGAACGACGGTATGAAAGACAAGATGTCGGAATATGAGGCTGCCGAAGCCGCGAAAGAGAAAGAGACCCGTCAGCAGACAGTGGCCGTCCTCGACACTCTCACTGCCGTAACCCCGCAAGACAGCGATATGCGTCAGCCTTCAGCGGTGGAAACATCGGCTCAGGCGTATCAGGAAGTACAGGCTTCGCTTGATGATTTCTTCGTGCCGGAGAGCAGCGAGGCGGCACAGGTCGCCGAATTGCAGGCAAGGATAGACGAGCTGGAAGCGCAAAATGCGATGGCACAGCAGCAACAGCAGCCGGACCAGATGGAAATGCTTGAACGCTCCTACCAGTTGGCTGCGCAGTATATGGGTAACGGCAACGGCGGCAATTATCCGCCTCCGGCCTCGGCCGACGAAGAGAAAGGCAAGCGCAATGTGCAGCCGGTGGCGCAGGTGAGCAGAAATGTTGTATCATCCCTCAGTGCCTCGTCAAGCAGAAGTTTCAACACCTCGGTCGGATCATCCGGAATTGTAAATAAAAACACAATCGCCGCAGTTGTCGCCAACAACCAGAGTGTAACCGACGGCGAGAGTGTAAAGTTACGGACCACCGAACCTATGTGGGTAGGCTCACGGCTGATACCGCGCAACACCGTAATCGTCGGCTCTGCAAGAGTGCAGGGCGAGAGGCTGGAAATCGAAATATCCTCTATCGAGTGTGACGGCTCCATCTACGATGTGGAGTTGCAGGTTTACGACTCCGACGGGCAGGAAGGTATCAATATTCCCAATTCTATGGAGAGTGACGCTCTGCATGAAATCGGTGCCAATATGGGCAGCACGATGGGCAGTACAATCAACATCTCCACCAATACCGGGGCGCAGATTGCCTCCGATGTGGGGCGAGGGCTGATAAACGGTGTCAGCCAGTATCTCAACAAGAAGCTGCGGACCGTTAAAGTCCACCTCAAAGCCGGCTACCGTGTAATGCTTCACCAGCCGGAAGACATATGATTATTTACCACTTAATCCACAATCAAATGAATTTCAAATTATTTATCCTTTCTCTCGTTGCCGTCCTCTGTATGGCAACACCCGCCTTTGCAAAAGGCAAAAAGACGATCAATAGTGCCGATAACAACGTGTCGCCTGACTCTGAACAGGTAACAACCAAAGCGACTGAACATGACTTGAACGTGTACGGCGACAACTACACCGACGGCGACAAGTTCAGCGGTCTTACGCGAAAAGTAGGCTTCGACCGCATGATTCCGCCTCACGCTCTGGAAGTATGCTATGAGAAAACGACGCACATCATCTTCCCGGCAGAGATTACCTATGTCGATTTGGGCAACGAAAACCTTGTAGCTGGACTTGCCGACGGCGCGAAGAACGTGTTGCGCGTCAAATCTGCCTTCAAGTCGTTCAAGCAGGAAACAAACCTGTCGGTAATCACGGAAGATGGTAGTTATTATACATTTAACGTGAAATTCGCCAAAGAACCGCTGTTGCTCAGTATCGAAATGACTGATTTTCTCCACGACGGCGAATCGGTGAACCGTCCCAACAACGCACAGGAAATCTATCTTGAACGCCTCGGCAGTGAAAGTCCTATGCTTGTCAAGCTGATTATGAAAAGTATCTACAAGCAGAACAAGCGCGAAATCAAGCATATAGGCTCAAAGCGTTTCGGAGTGCAGTTCCTTCTGAAATCCATCTATGCCAATAATGGACTGCTGTATTTCCACACCGAGCTGAAGAATACCTCAAACATTCCTTTCGACATAGATTTTGTGTCGTTCAAAGTTGTGGATAAGAAAGTTATCAAGCGTACCGCAATGCAGGAGCAGGTGTTGGAGCCGCTCCGCGCCCAGAACTATGTAGTAGTCGTTCCTGCAAAATCATCTGAACGCACTGTGTTTGCGCTGGAGAAATTCACCATTCCCGATGACAAGCAGCTTGTCATCGAGGTCGGCGAGAAGGAAGGTGGCAGACATCAGTCCTTCGTGGTGGAGAACGAGGATATTGTGCGTGCAAACGTAATCGACGAACTTTCAATCCAGTAATCTATGAGAAAAGCGATAATGATAATCGCTGCCATGCTTGCCCTCTGCGGAGGGCAGGCAATGGCCCAGCGATGCCTCCCCGGAATGTCAGCGGTGGAAATAAAGGCTGATATGGCAGACGGCTTTTATATAGGCAATTCCCGCGACTGCGGCTATTCATTCGGAGTGTTTTACTCGGTGTTCAAGGGTAGTGCGAACACTTGGAGCTTTGGCGGCGAGTATCTCCAGACCTATAAACCATACGCCGAAAAGGGCCGTATCCCCGTAGCACAGTTCACAGCGGAGGCGGGATACAATCTCCACCTTGTCAGCGACTATTCGCAGACATTCCACCTCTATGGCGGCTTGTCAGCTCTCGGCGGCTACGAAACGGTGAACTGGGGCAAACACACCCTGTCCGACGGCTCCACGCTCCACAACGGCGACGCCTTCATTTATGGCGGTGCGCTCACTCTCTCTGCGGATTTCTATCTCTCTGATAAAATCGCCCTGACAGCAAATGTGAAAGAGCGGTTTGTATTCGGCAACTCAACCGGGCATTTCCATACGCAATATGGTGTCGGTGTCAAATTCATAATCGAGTAATGGCTATGAGATACACAGAAAAAGACATCCCCAATATTCCTCTTGCAAAATTTATGGAGACGCTTTGCGAGAACCCCGTAAAGTCAACAGAGTATTTCAATATTTACTACCCTCCATATCGTGATGATTCCGAACCAACCTTCGTGGTATTTCATGCCAAAAATCAGTGGCATGATTATGAAACCGGTGAGAATGGGAACATAATCGACCTCGCAAAAAGGCTGAAGGATGTTGGTGATAAAGAACTGAAAGCGTTTATTGTGACGCGAATGAATGATTGTGAAGCCGGCAAAGAGATGATGGCGAGACTCCAACGCCCCATTGAACCTGTCAGAATAAAACTTGACATCAAAAATGTAAGACTCACGGACTTTATGAAAGCTATCGGTTATGAGCATCCGGTAGCTGCAGACGGAAATCTCTGCATCTATAAAGCCCCGTATGATGCAAATCATGAGCCGACAATGATTATAAATACTGAAACCAACCTTTGGCGTGATACCAAGTCGGGCGCATACGGAGGAATCTATGATCTCGCATACGAGTTGACAGGCACGTGTAATATGTCTGAATTGAATTTCTATATCGCCGGCCAGATGGGTGAATTTGACAAAAGGAAAACAGTTCAGGGACAGACACCGAAAGTGGAACAGCCCAGACATGAGCTGGAGAAGCCTAAACGGAAAATGCGCTTTTAGCCTATGGATATAGACGCTATTAAAGGAATATCCCTTGTGGATTTCCTGCACCGCCTCGGCTACGATCCGACGGGACGCGACAGCAAGGGCCTGTGGTTCTATGCTCCGTATCGCAACGAGAGAAAGCCGTCATTCCATGTAAATCCGCGCAAAGGCGTGTGGTTCGATTTCGGCACAGGCGAAGGCGGCGACATCTTCACGCTCGCCGGGGTATTGTCGGGCAAGACCGATTTCGTTGAGCAGGCACGGTATATCGCCGAAAAGATGAATATGCCTGTGGCAGAGCCTTACAAACCCGTGCCTTTTGTAGAGGAACCGACATTCGAGAACCTTGAAATATCCCGGCTGGAGTCACCCGCGTTGCTCCGCTATCTGGCAGAGCGCGGCATACCGAAAGAGATTGCCCAACGCTACTGCGTGCAGGTTGACTATGAGTTGCACGGCAAAAGGTATTACGCCATCGGCTTTGAGAATAACGCCCACGGCTACGAGCTGCGCAACCCGTTCTTCAAGGGGAGCTATCCCCCAAAGAACATTACGCGAATATCCGGAGGCAATCCGCGCTGCAACGTGTTCGAGGGCTTCATAGACTTTCTTTCGGCTGAACGCCTCGGCTACAACGACGGCATCGATAGTGTTGTGCTTAACTCAGTGGCGAATGTCGGCAAGGCAATTCCGGTACTGGCGGAATACCCGCTTATACTGTGCTATCTCGACAACGACACCGCCGGGCGTGCCGCAGTCGCCAGACTGCGCCGAGAGTTCGGCGACAGGGTGAGCGACAAATCCGCGCTCTATCCCGACCACAAGGATCTGAACGACTATCTGATGTCGCTCAATCCGAAACAAATCACTAAACCCAAATTCAAATTATGACTACAAATTTCTTTTCACGCATCGGCGATATTCGCCTCACTCCCGGCCGTTTCTTCGGCTTTTGGATTGTTCTGTTCGCAATCGTAATCTCCATAACTTCCTGTTCCGACGACCTCGATGTGCAGCAGTCCTATCCGTTCACGGTAGATGTGATGCCTTACGCTGACAAAATCACGCAGGGGCAGACTGTGGAACTGCGCTTTGAGATAAAGCCGGAGGGCAATTACACCAATACCCTCTATACAATCCGCTATTTCCAGTATGACGGCGAAGGCACTCTAAAGCTCGTTGATGGCCCGGTGCTGGTCAACAACGACCGTCTGCTTCTTGAAAGCAAGACATTCCGACTGAACTACACCGCCAAGAGTGCCGACGCCCACAAATTCCTCGTGGTTGTTGAAGATAACTTCGGCTCTACCCCGTGGGAGCAGACCTTCGAGTTCAACGGCAAGGACAAAGGCGATGATAACGGAGGTACGATCATTGGCCCGGTTGTAGGCCCCGTAACACCCGTTATCCGATGAAAAAACTATTGTTCTTCTTCGTGGCGTTGCTGTCCCTTGTGGCGGCAACGCCCGCCGCCAACGCAAAGCGGTCGATTATGGAGCTGCCGCCGTTTGAACGTGCCGTGCTGATAATAAAAAAGTTTGAGACGCTCCACAAACCGAAACACTGGCCCTATGTCGGCTACGGTCACCAAGTCCAGCCGGGAGAACCTTACCGCCGTGGCGTGCAGCTCACCGAAAGACAGGCCGACGCACTGTTACGAAAAGACCTCCGGAAATTCTGCGCCCTGTACTCGCAATACGGCAAGGACTCTCTCCTTTTAGCTTGCCTCGCCTACAACTGCGGGACCGGAGTCGTCAACAAATCCTCCGTTCTGAAGAAACTCAAAGGCGGCAACCGCGACATCTTCAAAGCCTACACCGCCCACTGCCGCTACAAAGGCAAGTTCCACAAGCAGTTATACCATCGGAGGATTTCAGAATATATGGCATTATTCGCAAGATAATAAAATGAGATAGTCAGGTTATTGCTGACTATCTCATTTTATTGTAATTTTGCAATATAAAAGTTTGCGTATGAATCCTATAAATTTAAAAAAGGTCTCAAATAAAATCATAGGGTCCTGTAAAAAAGGACTGATACTATGGCTTTCTGCCTTGGTTACTCTTTTAGGCATCGGAATAACATGTTGGTTTATATATCGAGGTGTTATAGATCAATTTATCAATTCAGAATGGAATGTTTCATTAGAAAAATCTTCTCAATTTGGTGATTTCATAGGTGGATGTGTGGGAACACTCTTTGCCCTTACTGGAGTTTTTTTACTATTTGAAACTTTAAAATTACAGCGCATAGAACTAACAGAAAGTAGATATATTTTCAAACTCCAACAGTTTGATTCACTATTTTTCAACTCTCTAAACCTATATAATACAATATTGTCCAATATATGTGATAATGCAGGGAATAATAAGGGACGAAAGTTTTTTGAAAATGAAATGAGGCAAATTTTAGCAGATCCAAATATCGACTCCAGTGGCAAGACAAAAGCTCGGTATCTACAGTTTTATGCTATGTATGAACCCCAAGTGGCGCATTATTTCAGGACTCTGTACCAGATTTTCAATCAAATTGCTCATAGCTCGATAAATGAAGATGATAAGGTTAAGTATGCTAAAATAATTCGCGCCCAACTTTCTCTGGGAGAACTCTTTTTTCTTTATTATAATGGTCGAACAATATATGGAACAAAGTTTCGCAAATATATTAATGATTATAATTTGTTAAAGCATTTCTCAATTGTTGATATGCCGGAATTTCGTAAATTCTTTGCAACATTAACAGATTTAGAGAAGCATACGTGTAAAGTAGCCTTTTTAGAGATAACGAAAGGAATAAAAGCATCCCTTAATGAGAGCAATGAATGGTATAAGACTTATCTTCAGGGCAAAATATCTATAAAAATCAAACCCGAAAATAAAATATGTTCTCTGTTGACGCTTGATATTATATACTCTACAAATGCTCGACCATCAGGCACCTCTGCGCAACAAGGGGCTGGGTTTATGAATTTTTCTCAGCAAGATCTTGAAAAGCTTTTTATGGAATATTTTAGACATATTTTCAGCTTTTCAAATTATCATCAAAAAAATGAGGGCTTAAAGTTGAACATTCAATTAACCAAATCTACCACTGGTGGCGCAATAACTATGCATTATAGAATAAGTAGGGCTGATAATAAATCCATTAAAGTATGATTAATCGCCGCCTTTGGGCGGCCGAAATTTTCAGCAAAATCAACGGAGCGACTTCATCACGAGGTCGCTCAGTCTGCTATATTACGACTTGGCAAATTATATCTCAGTTGTTGATTTTCTTGTTCAGCCATTCATCGCGGCGTTGTCTGCACTCTGTGAGTGTTTCAGCCACGCAGGAGAACAATTCCCCATCAGTGTGGCGATAGTCGTATTGATAGTGTTTCTTTCGCCGTGTGCGGTAGCCGGTGTAAAACACCTCGTATTGTTCAGTGCCGGGAGTGGCGGTCGTGCTTACTCCGTTGGCGGTCATTTTGGTTGCCATAGTGTTGCGGTTTAGTATTCTACAATCAGTATCCGATATTCAAATGTTATATCGGGGTTGGTTATCTTTCTTTGTTTCAGCCATAGGTGGTGGCTGCCGTAGCCATAGACAAAGTATCGGTCAAGGTCGTACTTGTCGGCAAACTCGGCTACTATCTGCCGCAGGTTTTCCTCGCAGTCGGCATAGAGAATGTGGTTTACAAACTCTATGATGATTTCGGCAATCTTTATTGCGGCAGCATACACGACTGATATATAAATTCTTATATGTGTTATATTGTACTAATAATGTACTAAATGGAGGATATAAGTACATTCAAAAGCAATCATTTAAGTTTAATTTTCCTGCGTTAGTTATTTTTAATTCTATTCATTTGCCTTAATTTTCCCTTTTTGTTGAGAAGCATGGAGGTGTTTATGGATGCTGATGAAAAGAAAAATTGATAGGGGCATTTCTCTTTTGCCCGGCATATATTTATAGGTTTGGTTCAGTTTAGATGTATATATCTAAGACTGAACCAAACTTATTTTTGCTGAGGCTATTGACAGGAACGATAAAAAGTCGTAACTTTGCAGTTGATTGGGAGAAGTCCCATCATTACATTTTGAAAAAAGAGGCGTTATGTCTTCTTCTTGTATGCGATAAGCGTAGGAAACTTTATTCACATGAGCAAGAGACGGCGTAATGGTCTCCACGCATATGCGTGGGGCTGTTATTCCCACATCTGCTCATCAAGGTATTCCTACCACCTTCGCATTAAGACGTGGCATACAGTTCCACGCTTCGTGATTTTAATTGCACTTATGGTAACTGAGGTGCGCTTATGTCAAAATATGAAAAAGATAATCGCCTCCCTTATCTTCGTTTTGGTTGCTGTATGTGCATACTCTCAAAAAGACGTAACGCAATTCCTCGGCATTCCTATTGATGGCAGTAAGTCTGCTATGATTCAGAAACTAAAAGCGAAAGGATTTCGTGCAAACTCCTATAACAAGGATGTTTTGGAAGGAAAGTTTAACGGCATGGATGTAAATCTCCATATAGCAACAAATAATGATAAGGTTTGCCGTATTATGTTGTGTGATGCAAATCCTGTCGATGAGCGTTCAATACAAATAAGATTCAATAATCTATGTCGTCAGTTTGAGAAGAATCCCAAATATATGTCTTTGGGAAACGAACTCATACCTGATGATGAAGATATATCTTACGAAATTAGTGTGAAAAACAAGCGTTACGAGGCTATTTTTTATCAGCAGCCCACGGAATTATCCGACACAACCCTCTTGCGTGAGAAGTTAATGCCCATCATATTAGAGAAATATTCTCCGGAAGAACTTGCGAACCCAGCAGATGAAGTTAAAGCGGAATTAATGAAAATGTCGCTTGAATACATGATGGAATTATGCTCTAAAAAGCCTGTATGGTTCATGATTTCTGACCATTATGGCAAATATTATATCACGATGTTCTATGACAATGAATATAATCGGGCAAATGGAGAAGATTTATAAATACGTCTACCTAAGCGCAATCTCCATATTGGCAATTTGTATGTTGAGTGGGTGCGCATCTATGCGCCCTCCTGTCATCCACACTTACGATGACTCTATTGAAAATTATCGTTATTTCTATATATCACCCACTGGCGATTATACATCAAGTTCCGGAGTGTACGGAAATCAATATGGTGTTTACGGAGGAACCACCAAATCTATAAATCCAGCCTCTCTAATATCGGGCATTCTCTTTAAGAATGGATTTATCCAAGTCAATGAGGTGAACCCTAACAACGCAAAGGAAACAATGATTGTGAACTTTGGAGAAACAGGCCGCAGAAATGTCAACCTCGGATACTCCATAGAAGTTACAATTCAATTTATATCTGCATATTCACAGCGTCCAATTTGCACCTGCACGGCAGAGGGTCAAGGTGAACCAGAAGCTGATGATGTTCGGAAAGCAATCCAAAGTGCCCTAAAACCATTATTCAATTCAAAAAAATAGCATATGTATCCAAGCGATAATATATTCAGTATATATTATAACATTGGCAAGCGAACTCCATTTTTGGTAAAGAGGTGTGAGTTAGGTTTAGCTCGTTCTTCAAGCGAAGAAAGACGCATGGATTCTAATCGAGATAGAACGTTTTTAGTTGAAACAGTAAAGCCTCGCGGAAAATACGGCAAGGCATACGGAAAATGTTTTGTGGATGGTAAACCGAATGATAGTTATAGACAAGAATGCTATCCAAATATAAAAGATGAGGAGATTCCTTGTGCGGGATGTGGCGAATGGGTTCTTCTTGATGTTCCCGGAATTGACATGAATGAAATATTCCCCATTCGTCATACAGATTATGCAATTGAATTTGGGAAATACAAAGGAAAGACAATAAAAGAGATATATTCTCAAGACCCAAAATACATCTTTTGGTTAATGGAAAAAGACCCTTACTTTCGGGTAGATTTCGACCAACTGTTAAACATCCCGGAAAACACATCGGATAGAGAGCGTATTATTGAGAACGAAATAAATCGAGTTTTTCCAAAAGCAACTCCCGATGACGTGATTTCTTTTGGAAAGTATAAAGGAAAAACTTTTCGAGAAATTTTTGCAACCGATCCAGGTTACATTGATTGGTTCTTGCGAAATAATCAGACATTGGACATAGATGTTAATGCGTTTGTTTCAATGATGAGAAAGTAACGGTGGGGATTCCAAAGGTTGACCTTTGGCATATTCGGGATATTTTCAGCATTGCCTCGACAATGCGGCTCGGAAAATTCCCTAATATGCTAAGGAATTTCCGAATGGCGTAATTTCCGTGCCGCTCCTGCACGGATGGTACTGTTGCACCGGGTATAGTGGTTCACCATTGTACTTGGTGTAATGATTATAATGAGTATGGTCTGATTTACCTGTTGCGTGTTGGCATGAATTGACACTGGTAATTGTCAGTGTCGGGCGGGTGAGAAAAACAAAGAGCGTTCATGGTAGTGGCTGCGGTTGAGGTGATGTATTTTCGGAGAAAAGGAAATCCCGAAACAAATCCTTGCCCTCCATCTTCTCTCATCGCCCATTCTACATAACAACGGCAACAGTCACTGTACTGATTTCAATCGACCATCGGGAGCTGCCCCCCTTTCGAGCAACTCGGAAGGTATCTTGCCCAATATTGGATTTACGATGTTTTTTCTCATCGCCCAAAAGACTTTTATTCGTTGGATACTCCCTGCATTCCTTGCACTCTTGCACGGTCTGATTTTTTCTCTCGTTGCCGTTACGACACATTACCCCCTTGGCATTTTTGACACTTTGGCATTTTGAAAGTGTGCAAGAGTGCAAGGTGTGCATGGGGTAATTACTGAAATATACGCAGACACCGCTGCACTTTCTGCATTTTCTGCACTTTCAAATTCCAAAATGCGGATAATGCAGGTAATGCAGATGTTTTTCTTTTCATCGCGACCAGATTAATCCGGTTCAGTCTTATATATACACCCCTGTACTGAACCAAACCAAACCCCCGGAGATAATAACCGATGAAAAAAAGAACCCTCCGATGTCGGTCGGAGAGTTCTGAAAGTGCCAAAGTGTGAAAGTGTCAAAAATGCCATGGGGTAAATTACGGCATCGCATAACTGATCGAGCCAAGCGAATTGATTGCGTCCTGTTTCAAACTGTCAACGACATGGAGGTATTTCTCCGTCATGGTTATGCTCGAATGCCCCATGAGGTCGGCGACAGTCTTGATATTTGCCCCGTTGGACAATAGATTCACCGCAAATGAGTGGCGGCTGCAATGCCATGAGATATTCTTTCTGATACCTGCCTCGGCAACCCATTTCTTCAATTGCAGGTTGCAGCTCACATAAGGGCCGATTTTGAATACCAATTCGGTGGAACGGTCATTGGTTATTGGCTCTCCGACCAACGCAAGCATATCATCGGTGAGTGGAGTTGTCACCCAACTGCGGCTGCTTACATTGCGGACTTTCTTCTGCTGGAAACGCAGTGTCTTTGTCATGGGGTCAACATTGGCGTATGTGAGGAGTTTCACATCACACCATCGCAGACCTGTAAAAAGACAAAAAATGAAAGCTCGCTGCATTTCGGTGTTCTCTCCCTTGTAGCGTGTCGCCATCAGCTTCTTTATCTCGGCGGGGCTTAGTATATCCTTTGAGAAAGAGTTTCTGTCCCATTTGATAGTTATACCCTTACATGGATGTTTCTTTATCAGACCCTCGTCAAAGGCGGCTGTTACCACTTTTTTGAACCGTCCATATAATATCAGTGGACCAACTCCATTACTGTGTTTTTTTAGGTACTCTGTATATGCAAGTACCATATCTGGGGTGAGTTGTTCCATACGCATTACAGTGTCATAGTGGCTATACCGAGAGGACTCTTGCAGAAAGTTCATGAATTTATTATAGGAAGACCGTATTGAACATTTCATGTCTTTTGTCAAATTGGAATCCTCGCTGAAGAAATCTCGATAGTATTGCAGAAAATCACGTTGACGGTCTTTTTTGAGCCTATAGCCCTCTCGGTCTTCGAGAAACTCCTGTTCACGCTCAAACCTAATCTTCTCGGCAAGCGCAAGAGTATTGCGATTTTGCAGTCTTTCCTGCGTGTTGCGCGGGTGGAGCCAGATATAAAGATTGAGGTTCTCACGCTTGCGGATATGCTTTATCTGATACTTCGGCTTTCCTGCCATAGCCCCCGATGTGTATAAAACCTGATTGCCGTCATCGTCAAGCACTGGAGTTTCGGAGCGACCGAGATAAAACTCCAGATAGAGGCTCGCACGTCCGTCTTTCAGTGCGGATTGTTGAAGTTTGGGGTTTTGTTTGTTCTTGTTTTCTACTTTAGCCATAAATGATTATCTTTGTTGAGCGCAAAGGTAATTAGAGGGATTGAAACGTAAAAATAGCCCTCAACATCTATTAACAAACGAAATGTACAAAAGATGTACTAACAGCGAAAAAAGAGGCAAAAACAGCAAAAAGAAGAAAAACAGATAAAAGTCTAATGCGCTGATAACCATATAAGTTAATTCAGATTCATTCATTGTCATTCATTATATAAAAGACTTCGGCTATCTTGTTGTCAAAGATGATGGTGGGGTGTTCAAATGTTACGTTCATAATCGTTGGTTTTTATGACCTGCGCCATTGCTGACGCAGGTCGGGTTAGACATTTAGGCGGTCATTCTCGCTCTGATTTCTTTTCTGTGGTTTGCGATAGTTTTTTCTATGCGCTCCCGATATTCGCTTACCTTGTTGCAGGCAGCACGGCATTGTATCACTTTGAGTGTCTTTAGGTCTATCTCTATGGTTGCCACAATTTTGCCGTCTATGCGGGCAGAGAATACAAGGCTCTCGGCTTTAAGGTAGTATTGGCTTGTACCGACGCAGATATGCTGTGTGGTACCTTCATTATAATATTCGTCAACGCTGTCAAGAGTCTTGATTTCTATCTCGTTGTCGGTGAACACAAGTCCGATAAAGCGACCTTTAAGTTCCTTGAACTTGGCTTCATTCTCCAACGCCCTTATACGGTCAGCCTCTCTGCGCTCCTTTTCCCGCTGGCGGTTGACTTTCCGCATATATTCATCGTGTGCTTCAAAGAGATTGGAGGGCATTATTAGTTTGGGCGAGTGGGTATCCCTGCCGAAACGCTCCAGCATACGCAGATAGTCGTACCACGTTGAAAGGTGGGGAATTTCATATCCGTGACGCTTGGCTATGAGATACGAAGACCAAAAGTGCTTTACCTCTGCGGTATTTCCTGCCATATATCTGAGCATCCTTATATTGCCTTCTTTCAGAAATGTCTCGGCTTGCGGTGCTGAAAGGAGCATTGAGAGAAAACTGACGGGGTGGATGTCGTGGAAATTGCCATCAAATCCGTTTCTTTTCAATTCCGGTATAACCTTGATTTTCGGATAGAGGTATTGGTTTGCGATGTGCTGATATGTGTCGCTGTCCTTTCTAATCTCCATTGGTGAGCCGAAAGCGAAGCAGTCAAGATACATTCCCATAGTACGTTGGAGAGCTACAAGCGCAGTCTTGCCGTTGGGGGCAAGCCAATATTGACCTATCTCCAGAAATGCGGGGGATGCCTTGAAGCCTTTGCGCATTTCCACTATAAGAAGGAAAATCCGCAGTATCTGATACTCTCCGCAAGTGGTTATCACATTGAAATAGGATTTCTGCTGACACTTGCGTGTATAGGTTTCTTTGACTTCAAGTTTCGCCTTGCAGTTGGGGCATTTGCATTTTTCGGCGGACTCCGACATAATCCACGAGTGTCCGCAGTCCATACAAGTGGTGCGACCTTTGGGCAGACGAAAGGCATAGTGGTTGATAGTGTTGGTGAACGCCCAACGGCGTGGGGCGGTGGGGAGTGGACGAAGATGCCCACTCTGTGCTATTACCGCTTGTTCGTATTTCGTTCTCGGTTTCATAGTCGTAATGTGTTAAAAGTCAAATAGACTTGGTTGGACTTCGGGTGCTTTCTTCTCGGTGGTCTTGGGTCTGCGCATTTTAGTCATTTCCTCGTCACGGAGTTTGTTGATAGCGTCCTGTCGTGCCTGCTCCTTTTCCTCCTCGGTAAGTTCTACCGTATGGTTGACTACCACTTGGCAGTTGGTGGCTATATTGCTTACCTCGATTTCGGGTTCATCCCAAAAGTGCATAGCCCAACCGAAGATTTCATCATCGGTAAAACCGCAACATCCGCTTTTCTTTACCTCTCCGATGATATAGGCGCAACATTGCTCCATAGTCTTGGAGGGATTTGCAAGCCTGACCGCTACGAGAGGGTCGTTTTCTGCCCTTGCCATAAGATACCGGGCGATTGTGTCTTGGAACGCTTGTGTTCCCTTCATTGTGTTCATTGCCATAGTCGTAAATGTTTTAGAGTGTCGTTATCCAATAGATTATCCCTATTGCGGTGAGGATAGATATTATCCAGCCTACGCCTCGGAATATCGGTTTCAGTATCGCCCAAAGTAGCATCCCGACAATCAGACCTGCTATTATCCCTATCAGTCTTGCCGCCTTTTTTAATGCGGTATGAGCTGGAGAAGGAGTGAAGCTCGTATTTTTGATATGTCTGTCGTTCAGTGTCATAAAGCGATATTTTTTTTATGCGTATAATCGCTGTTTGAAGTTTGTTCGCTCGTTGACACACTTGCACGACGGGAGAAAAGGGGTGTTCTGCACTCGCCGGAAAAAATACTACCGACCAACGGGAGCTGTGGAGATTTTTTCAGGCGAATGCAAAAGAATACCCCGTCCCGGCGTGTTCATCAACTCCGAGCGAACAGACTTTGAACTATGATTATAATCCGCACGAAACATAGAGCTGGCAACGCCCCATGAGGTGACACTGAACGACAGACATACAGAAAATGCTATCCATAAGAAAATAGCAATGCCCCATAACCATTTCCGAAAACTAATGTATGTTATAATTTCTCACCGATGACAATGTCAATATTTTCATTAGAAACCGCTATGACAGCCCCGGCATAAGGCAGTGTATGTGTCGGGGACGACCCCGGAATTTATGGAGGGATCGTAAGCGACACGTTCTTTGCCGCCGTGGGCCGTAACAAACGGAGAGTGGCGCGGCGGCTCAAATTCCTTATCAAAGAGCAGGCGTTAAGAACACGGGCTGTCGATTAGAAGTCTTGTGTGTGCGACATCCCTGTCGCAATCTCACAAGGCGTATGAGGCAGCCGGTGTTCAGCCTGCTCCCATAGTCGGCGTGCGGTCGGATGGTGTCAGTGAAGCCAGCTTCGCCGTCACCATCTGACGGCATAGCCGACGACAACAACGTGAGCCGCCACGCCTCTCGCAGTTTTCGCAGTGAGATGTGTTCTGAACTCAGTTTTTTGTAATAATTGCAGTTATAATCGCGAAAATTTGTACCTACACCAGATTATAATCGTGTGTTTTTGTATTTAGTCAGGAGAGGTAGTATTTTATTTTAAGTCCAAATTTATAGATTTCTTTAGAACAAAAGCAACGATAAAGTTGTATTATTAAAAGAATATGGCTATCTTTGCACTATGATTACGAAGGAACAAGTCGAGAAATTCTTAGAGGACTTTAGTCTGAAGGTCAAAATCTTTGGAATCCGTTTCCGTGATGATCGCCAGAAGAACCAGAACAGTCTCGTTGAGCTGGGCATAACTCCTAATCAACGAATGGAGGTTGTCATGAATTTGAACTGCTACGATTATTCCGAAGGTCCGATTGTGGATGCTTTGAATAATCAAGGTGAAATGTGGGTGTTCGGCAAAGATGTTAGAGGAAATGAGATCTATATCAAGATTACTCTTGGAAAGCCTAACTCTCACACGATTTGTATTTCGTTTCATAAAGCGGAGCATCCGATGTCTTACCCCTTAAAGAATGAACACAATGGACAATAACAAATTATTACCCGGAGAAAAATACTTTCAGGAAGTAAGAACAATAACTTTCCGAAAAGAGGAGTTTTCCTATATTCACACCGGAATTATTGATGAGGAAGGTGAAATGTGGACCACGACCGAAATGGATGAGGCAAACATATTTCAGGTATATAACCAATATCGTGTCAAGCATGGTATTCCTTTCCCTGACGAAATATCGGGAATAAGGGAACACTACGGTCTGTCGGCAGCAAAAATGGCTCAGATACTTGGTTTCGGCATAAACCAATACCGTATGTATGAAGATGGCGAGGTGCCGAGTGTATCAAATGCCCGGACAATCATCGCAGCCCGCGAAAAGGACATTTTTATGTCCTTTGTTGAAGCATCAAAGTCTGAAATGAGTGAACAGGAATATCTGCGGATAAAAAAGAAAGTAGAAACTGCGGAAGGTGATTACAAACCAAGCGGACAACCATCGGAATACACCGGGTTCCGCGCAATGTCCTTGGATAAGATTGCAAATATCGTGCAGTTGATTATCGCCAATATAGGCTCGACTTTTGTCACCAAAATGAATAAGCTCCTGTTCTATGCTGATTTCATACATTATAAAAAGTATGGATATGGGATAACCGGTCTTACATATAAAGCTTTGCCATTCGGTCCTGTTCCAGAACATTGGGGAACATTATACAGTTCTCTTCTGGGAGTTGATATGGAGGAATTTGTTTATCCAAGTGGTCAAAGTGGAATTAAACTTGAGGCAATTACAACTGGCGAGAATATTCTCAGTGAATCTGAACTATCCACAATACAGGCAGTATGCGAATACTTCGGTAAAATGAATGCAGGAGAAATTTCTCAAACAAGTCATCTTGAAAAAGGCTGGATAGAAAACAAGGATAATCGCTCTGTCATATCTTATCAGGATGCGTTTGCGCTGAATTATGATTGAAGTCCTAAACTTCGCTTTTGAAATTTCAATTTGAAATTAAAAAATGATTATCATACCCGATACACATGGATTGGATTTCTGGAAAGATGCAGTTTCCAAACGTCAAAATAATGAAAAAATAATCTTTCTCGGAGACTATCTTGATCCTCATGGTGGCAAAATAAATAAGGCAGCTTTTGAACAATGTTTTGACAATCTATGTCAAATCTTGGAGTTCAAAAAGGCAAACAAAGAGTCTTGTATTTTGCTTTTTGGAAATCATGAACTCAGTTATCTTTTCGGGTGGTGGACTACTAACCCTCATAATTTTTGCAGGCATTTTGCCTACAAAAAATTCCTAAAGAAAGAGATTTCTAATTTTCAACTAATGCATGTAGAACAATATGATAGTAAGCCCTTCTTATTTTCTCATGCCGGCGTACACCCTTCTTGGATTAAGAAATATGTAAAACAAAAACATAGCATAGAGGCGGCTATTGAGTATTTAACAATCTCTCCAGTTAAGAAATTCCGCAGACGATTGAATTATCTGACAATCGAAAGAGGTTTTTTCCCTAAGAGATGGGGTTCATGTGTTTGGCTTTATTTGGATGATTGGGGGAAAATACAGCATGGTAAATTGGGCTTAGACCCATACTATCAAATCTTTGGGCATTCAGCATTATCGAATCCTATAATTACGGAAACATTCGCGGCCTTGGATTGTGGAAAAGCGTTTAGACTTGATGAAATAAGAGGTGTAATAACACCATTGTAGCATCCTCTAAACTCAGTTTTTTGTAAAAATTGCGGTTATAATCGCAAAAATTTGTACCTTTGTATTCTCTTAATCGTGATTTTTTGTATGGCAGTGAAAGTTGACACCCAGAAAGAGATTATCTTCGGCTCATCTGATCCGAATATTTCCCGTGTACTAAGCAAGAAGGAAAAGGATGGTGAGTTGCGAAAGGTTGCACCGCGCATATATACCACCAACTTGGTTGACAGCTTGGAGAATATCGTGCGCCGAAACCTTATAGATATACTCGTATATCGCTATCCATATGCTCTTATAAGTCACCGCAGTGCCAAAGAGATGCGACCGACAGCAACTGGTGATTTCTTCCTTACCAATTCAACTACAAGGAGAGTGACGGACTTACCCGGCATAATTCTCAATTTTGTCAAAGGTCCCAAAGCGTCGTCTCACGACATACCGTTTATGGGTATGCACATATCGGGAGAACACCGGTATATGCTTGAGAATATGCAGGTGTCGCGAAAATCCGGCGATGAATCACGTGTTCTTCCTATAAGTGTGATAGAAAATAAACTTGAACAGATACTGCTAACCGGTGGTGAAGACCGTCTTAACGAATATCGCGATGAACTGAGAACCGTTTCTGAAGAATTGGGGATGCAGACGGAGTTTGCCAAAATCAACAGTATAATTTCCGCATTGCTCTCAACTCATGACGCTGGGGTGCTGTCAACAGACTCTGCAAAAGCACTCGCTGTCGGTAATCCGTTTGACCAGACAAGGGTTGAACTCTTTGAAGTGCTTTTTGATGCGATAAAGGACCGATATTTTGTTATCCGCAACAACCGTAATACTGATGAGGAATCGTTCCGGCTTTTCTCATTCTTTGAGAGCTATTTTTCCAATTATATCGAAGGAACGGAGTTTGAGATAGATGAGGCAAAAGCGATTGTTGACTCCGGTATCCCTATGCCTCGACGCGATGAGGATTCACACGACATACTCGGAACATTCAAGGTGCTGTCAAACCGTGCCGAAATGATGAAGACACCGACATCGCCTAAAGAGTTGTTTGCTATTCTCAGCCACAGACACAGCATCCTGCTTGAAGGACGACCGCACATGAACCCCGGTATTTTCAAAACGAAGAACAACCGCGCCGGAATGACGGAATTCGTGGACTATCAACTTGTGAAAGGCACGCTCTCGCAAGGCTTCAAATACTATGCAGCCTTGACAGATCCGTTTGCCCGTGCGATATTCATGATGTTTATGGTTAGTGAGGTGCATCCATTCAATGACGGCAACGGTCGTATCGCCCGCGTGATGATGAACGCCGAACTTGTCCGTGCCGACCAGTCGCGCATAATCGTTCCCACAGTGTTCCGTGAAGATTACATCCTTGCTTTGCGTAAGCTAACCCGCCACAAAGAGCCGCTGGCATACATAAATGTGATGACCAAACTCCATCAATTCAGTGACAACCTTTACGGTTCCGACTTCACTGAGCTAAAAAATTACCTCGCTGCCTGCAACGCCTACGAAGAACCCTCGCAAGCAAAACTACAAATAATTGACAGGACTATTATAGAATAAGATTTTTCCCGAAAAAATACCATGATTAAAAAGATTACTATATTAGGGCCTGCTTGCTATAAACAAACAGCCACTTTGGAAACAGATAAAAATATCAACTTGATTTATGGTCTTAATGGCTCTGGAAAGAGTACATTATCTGAATATTTAAGAAACTTCAGCGACCCAATTTATTCAAGTTGCAATATTGAACCTCCATTGGACATGGAGATGGAAGAAATCCTTGTGTATAATGAAAAATATGTTCGGGAAGTATTTTATAGTTCCGAAACACAAAGAGGTATATTTTCTTTATCCAAAGAAAATTCTGACGCAAGAAAGAAAATTGATAGTGCCAATATTGAATTACGGGACTTATCTTCTCAGATAAGTAAACAGATTGAATTACGCCAAAATTTATCCAAAGATTTGGATACAATTAGGGAGAGTTACTATTCCCGATTCTGGCAAATCAAGAAACAATACACAGGAGGAGATCGGGTATTAGAATATTGTTTGGAAGGACTCAAAGGAAGTAAAGAAGCATTATCGGCTTATTTAATTAAACTCCCTTTGCCATCAACTCCGATTAATTATACTATAAACGACCTCCGGGACGAGATCCAACGCTTGAATGAGTTTAAGGGTAGTCAAATAGCAACTATTCCTACCATCGAATTTAAAGCAAATGAAATCGAATTAGATCCTATTTTCAGAGATGTAATTACCGGGAATAAGGATAGTAGAGTTGCAAAACTTATTAATGAATTACAAAATTCGGATTGGGTAAAAATTGGTATGTCTTTTGATACAAATGGAGTATGTCCTTTCTGTCAGAGGCCATATTCAGAAGATATTCTATCATTATTAAAAGAGTATTTTAATGAAGATTATGAGCGTGCGCTTGCTTATATAGAAACTAAAGGCGTAGCTTATTCATCTGCTATTAAAGAAATTGCTACAATAGATTTTTCCCAGATTGAAATTGTTAAACACCTTGCTCAACCTTACGAAGAAGCATTAAAGGCATATTTCGAGATTCTTAACTCAAATTTAAGTAAAATCAGAGATAAGTACCGCCACCCCAGTTCCATTATTGAATTAAATGATTCATCATTAAAATTGGATATCGTAAATGGAATAATAGCTCAAGCCAATATGATAATCGAAAATTTCAATAAACGGCTATCTAAAATTTCACAGGAACTATCTTTAATTAAGACTAAATTTTGGGACTTACAGCGCGTTGAATACTCACAATCTGTCATAGACTTTGTGGAACAACAAACGACAATTGAGCAAAAAATAAAAGAAGTTATGGCTTCCGAAAAAGATTATCGAGATAAAATGGGAGCCATTAATTTGCTTATAGAAGAGGAACAAAAAAAGATTATAAACATAGATGACGCTATTATTCATATCAATTCTATGCTTATTGATATGGGCATAACGGATTTTAAGATTGTAAAATGCAATCATGAAGAAGGGTTATATAGAATTGTACGTGAGAATGAGAATAAATCTATTTTCACAACACTTAGCGAAGGAGAACGGACTATAATTAGCATTCTTTACTTTATAGAAACTTGTCAAGGCCTTTTAGATAAATCTTCTACTAATAAGAAACGTATTATTGTGATAGATGATCCCGTGTCAAGTCTATCCAACATTTATGTGTTTAACATTGGGAGATTACTTAGGAATCTATTTTATCCAGAATTAAAGGTTGACAAAGAAAATCAGCAAATTATTGTTACTCCAAAGTTTGAGCAGGTTTTCATCTTAACCCATAGTCTATATTTCTTTTATGAAATGACGGAAATCGTTGAGGATAGACGACATGCTACGCAAGCTCTCTTTAGAGTTTCGAAAAATGAAGAAGGAAGCAAAATAGAAATTATGCATTATGAGCATATCCAAAGTGACTATCATGCATATTGGATGGCAATTCGGGATCCTAAAGCCAACCCTGCACTTATAGCTAATTGTATGAGAAATATCATTGAGTATTTCTTCAATTTTGTGGAAAAACGCGACTTAAACAATGTGTTTAATCTGGATATTTTCAAAAATCCTAAATATCAAGCATTTTATCGTTACATTAACAGAGAATCTCATTCTTTGGGACAAAATATATATGACTTTAAAGAATTTGATTATGAGATATTTATGGATGCTTTGAAAAAAGTATTTGAGACTATGGGATATGAAAAACACTATAAAAAGATGATGAAAATTAAATAGGTTCAACAAATGATATAATTAATTATGCCATTAACAGGGAATAGTGAGGTAGATTGTTTTATCATTATTAGAATCTCATTTATCTTCGCTCGACTTAACTTCGGCAATAAACTCAAATTATTGCCGAAGTTAAGTGTTGTAACAATGGCAGCAGAGAATATAGTGAAAAGGATTTGACCCCATGACCTCAGGCATCATGAGCCCAAGCATTTTTAACAGTCTGTTGTATTGGCGATTGGAAAAGATTTTGTAACTTTGCATTACAGGATTTGCAATTCTGTGCAGAACATTGAAGAATCAGCGTGATAGATAAGTGAGTCACCCGACCAATGGGTTGATAACTCGCTGATACTCACCATACAGCGTTGGGGTTTAACGGCCCCAGGCGGATCACCAAGAAGTCCGAACTTCTACCGCAAAACGCTGAAAATCACTTGATTTCCAGCGTTTTTGTTTTTGCCCTATCCGGCAGAATTTCTTCCATATCCTTGTCGGAGAGCGAGAAGTCGAGGATGTCGAGATTCTGGTGCATGCGCTCTATATGGGGCGACTTCGGGATGATGATTAACGTTTTCAGAAATTTCAAACAACAAGAACCATGCCGAGGTTCCCCTTTTAAGTCGAAGAACCGACAAAAGGGTACAACAAACCGAAATATGATATCGCTGAGCGTTTTAGAAGTCGTCGAAAAATGCATCGTTGATAATGTCGTCGTCGATGCAGTCGTTCCATGAGCCAGAATGTCCGCCAAAATAATTGCCTGACGTACTATTGTTGCCCGACGAGTAATCTCCTGAATAATCGGTGTCATGGAATGCATTGCCGCTACTGAAGGACTTGTTGTCGCGACGCGATTCAATCGGGCTCCGTTTAGGTGAAAAAAGTTTGCAGATTAAATCAAGTAGGGCGGCCTCGCATAGTAAATTCCAGAAAGACATGTTGTTATGATTTAGTCGTTATACAGAATATTGTTGGAGTTTCTCCGAAAGATATGATTTTGCGTGTCAGGTCCAGAGAATTTTGTGGTTTGCGGAGGGTGGCATTCGGAAGTGCCGACGGATTTGCCGGATCACTTTATGTTGGCGCCATCTTTAAGAGCCTGAAACAACCATCCGGGCAATACGATTAGCATAATAAGAAGAGCCATGGTCAATGCGGAATTAGAGTGACAAGGGGACGCACTATCGCTTCCCGTCTGCAAAGTTAAGCGGCACCAGTGCCAAATTCTGGCACTTCAAAACTAAATAATGCAAAATCGGTGGAGGAAATCCGTTTGTGTGCTTTGTAAATGTATTTATATTGTATTTATATATTGTGAAACCCCAATAGCAGTTACTATGATTGAATCAGCATAGAGTCGTCCACCCCTTGAAAAATTCGTTTTACCTGTGCGGAACGGAACAGGACCCCGTTCTGCCGGAAGGTCCTGAAATTGCTGTATGGATTCTGTTCAACCGGAATGCCGAGATTCGTTTTGCCGATTTTGTGCAGATACATAAAAGAAAAAAAATGCAGTTAACTGATTATCAGCTAACTGCAATTTTAAGGAGTTGCCTTGGAAGGATTCATATTTATGAACGACCGCGAATGAAGATGATTTAAATTAGTAGTGTATATCAGTGAATTAGAACGATTTTGAATGTTAATAAATCCATAGGAATTTAATTCAACGCACTTTTGGTTGTGCAAAAACGTTATACTTGCACAACGTTATTTTGAAATGCACAACCACCTATGGAAAGAATAACCATCTACCTCCGTACGACCAAGACGAGCGGTAAAATAAGACTTCGCTTCCGGCTTACAGAGGGACGGGAAGTCCAGCTCTTTCATAAGAGCAATATCGAAGCTGATTTGGCGGACTTGAAAAAGTTTGACATGGATGGCTCGCTGAAACCGCGCGTCAGCCTCTACAACGAGGACTTGCGTATTGGGATTACACGCGAGATTGATGCGATGCACGAAGCCTATAAGCAACTGAAAGAGGAATGTCCTGAATTTGACGCCACCGACTTTGAGGCAAGAATTGATATGGTCCTCAATCCGGAGAAATACAATATAGTCAAGACGGAGGAAACAGAAACACTGCTGGCACGTTTCGACCGCTACATTGACGGCTTGAAAACATACGGCACAGTCAGTGAGGGCAGAGCCAAGATTTACAAGATAGTATGGGATAAGCTATCACGTTATCTTATCATCTTCAAGAAATCGCGCTATACTCCGGAACAATTCACGCCGGAAGATATATTGGCATTCCGGGAGTTTGTAATCAACGAATACAAGTATGTCGATAAGCACAAGGCGATATATGGCAGCCTGCAAAAAATCTCCATACCGACCAAACAAGCGAGCATCAACACTGCATCGGCGAAACTCCGGGCATTACAGGCTTTCTTCAATGAGCTGGAGGAGAATGACGAAATTTTGAAATCTCCTTTCAGACGGCTTACCAAGAAAAGGAGGAACGAAGCACTGAGAGAACAGTATGACGACCCTTTCTTCCTCCGTTATGAGGAAGTTCAGCAGATAATGGTTGCGGATGTGCCCGACAATCTGAAGGAAACCAAAGATGCTTTTCTTCTTCAGTGCGCTCTCGGCTGTCGTATCGGAGACTTTATGAAGTTATCGATGTCGAATGTTGCAGTTACGGATGACGGCATTCCTTACGTTCAATATCTGCCCAAGAAAACCATGAAGACGCAGAATGACCGCCGAGAAAAGAAAACACCATTGATGCTGTTTGCGTTGGAAATCGTCAAACGCTCCGGTTTCAAATTTGGCGTTCTCAAATATGCCTCAGGCAAAAGCGGATACAACGCCAAGATTAAGAAGCTCCTTGAGCATTGTAAGATTGACCGATTAGTTAACCAGTATGATGAAGCGACAGGCACGATGAACCGTGTGCCACTGCATTCGGTAGGCAGTAGCAAACTCTGCCGAAAAACTCACATAGACATCGCCAATAAAGCGCAGGTGAACATGTATGCCACCGGACTCCATGAAGTAGGAAGCAGCGCAGTAGAGCACTATTCAATGCTCGAAATCCGCGACCTATTCATGCTTCTCTGCGCCGCTTTCAATCAGCCCCGATACCGGATTGATAAGCAACTGAACGTACTGCCGAGCGAAAATCTTGCAATGGAAGAAATCAACCTATAAGTTGCAATTTTCGGATAATCTTCGTAACTTTGCACTTGGATAAATGTTTATATAGTATGAAGTTTGCACGGATAATCGACGGATTCGACCATCTATGGGCTGTCAAAGCTCAGGATAAGGAAGCGGACGAACTGACCCTATTGTTCCGAAATTGGACCAATGGTGAGTATCTCCTTGATTTCTTTATGGAAAATATGGAAGACCTTAAGAGTTACTTTCATATTGAACGACTCGATGAAGCCGTCAATGATACTTTTGAGGACGCCGAGGCTTTGCAGGAACTTGTGCTTGAAGTTCCCTACACGGAACATCTCGACGAACTTTTCAAGCCTCTTGACATCACCGATACTCGCACCCGTGAGTTAAGCCGCGAGAAAGCCCGCAACTGGAACCGTGACCGTCATGCAAGTTGGCTCCGTATCTACGCCATAAGGCTTGAACCTAATGTCTACATCGTAACCGGCGGAGCCATTAAGCTTACACGGACGATGCAGGAACGCGAGCATACGGCGCTCGAATTGCAGAAGCTCAATCGCTGTAAGGCGTTCCTTAAAGCCAACGGCGTATTTGATCAGGACAGTTTTGTTGAACTTACTAATGAATAATATTATGGCAAGCAAGGCAATTAAATTTTTGGAGGAACATCAGAGTGAGACCCCTTCGCGGTTTGCAGAAGAAGCCGCATGGCGCAAGGAAAATGCAGGTTGGCTCCGCTGGTCGCGTCAGCTTGCCGTAACCCTTATTGGCTACATGCAGGACAACGGCCTCAAGAGAGCCGACCTCGCCGCTCGCCTCGGTGTGAGTCCGCAATATGTGAGCAAACTCCTTTCAGGTACCGAAAACCTCAGTTTCAAGAGCGTAGCCAATATCGAGGACAAGCTCGGCATCTCTTGTTTCGCATGATGTAATCATTTGCAGGATGCCTCCACGATTCAATATATACGACCAAAAGATCGATTTCTCCTCGATAAAGAAGTTTTGCAAAGAGAATGGTCGCACTGCCCATTATTCTAAAGACGATGTTTTTGTCCAGCAAGGGTGTGTAGGCAAATATCTCGGAGTCGTGGAATCGGGGTATTTCAAATATACGACACTGACTTCTTCGGGCAATGAAGCAGTCGTAGGATTCGCTTTTGAGGGCGAAATTGTAGCCGACTACTATAATTCGTTCAATAGGCTTCCGTCTGAGGTTACGATAAAAGCCGGAGCAGACTCTTCGGTATTTCAAATAAGAACACAAGAGGCGCGAAACGTATTTTACTCATCGTTTGACGGCAATCTTTCTGCTGTGAATGGCGCGCTGTTCAGTGAGATTTATTCCCGCCAACTTGAACTATACAGAAAGACACCCACAGAAAGATACCTTAACCTGATAACTTCATATCCTCAAATCTTAGACATCGTTTCGTTGCGCGACATAGCCTCATATCTGCTCATCACACCGGTATATCTTAGCCGAATCCGAAAAAATATCGCTAAAAAATCCGGCGAATAAAACTTGTTTTATCCCGAAGTCATTTTTTCTGCCGAACTTTGCCTAAATTAATCAGGCAAAGCAATGCAGTGCAATCTCATCACTTTGTCTAACATCAACATCAAAGTGACCATGAATAAATTATATTATCTTCTTGTATCACTAATTTTTGTCTCTTGCAGCACTGATGAGCCGGAGCCTGAAACATTCATGCAGATTGCATCCATTAACAATGAAGACGGAAGCGTATGTCAGCAGTTTTCATACGACTCTTATGGACGGATAGTTACCTATAGGAGTATATATCCGGCAGAAACAGTTACTGTAGAATACGAGTATGTATCCGATAATCAGATTAGGATCTCAACCAAAGACGTCAACTTTGACCGAAATGGTATTTACGATTTAGTCCGCACCTATCAAGATAATCTTTATCTGGAAAACGGTCGGGCTGATTACTGCGAGGGCATATTCTGTCAGACAGAGCAAGACAAGACTACTTTCGAGAAGAAATATCGTCATGAATTCAGTTACACATCAGGCAATCTTCTTAATGTAGTCAAGTGGACTGAATGGAATAAGAAAGGAGATGGCTGGGAAGAAGATAATCCCTGGACTTGGGAGAATTATTACTATTGGGAAAACGGAAATCTTTTGAAAGTCGAAGACTTCAACGGCAATTCATATCCGCGTTTTACCTATACTATCAATTATACCGATGTCGCCGGAGTCCAGAATGTAGTTCCCATACCGATGGGCCTATACCAATATATTCCCTTGCAATTCAAAGGAATTTTCGGAGCGCAGTCTGTCAGCCTGATAAGTGAAATCCATCGGGATGACACTTTAAATGGAATCACTTCCACAAATTACCGATATGAATTTGCCGGCAGCCGGATTACAAAATATCAGGAATCATACAGCAACGGGATGGAAGAGACATTTTCAGTCCTTTGGACTACTGAGTGAATCTGATGACATTCCGTTGTCGGATTTCATTAGATCCTCAAATCTTAGACATCGTTTCGTTGTTCGACATTGCCTCGTGTCTGCTCGTCACACCGGTATATCTCAGCCGAATCTGAAAAAATCTCGCTAAAAAATCCGGCGAATAAAACTTGTTTTATTCCAAAGTCATTTTTTCTGCCGAACTTTGCTTAAATTTTTAAGCTGAGCAATGAGAAATAGATTCATAAATTCCATACTATTCGCTATGATTGCATCGTCAGTCATGGCACAAACCGAAACGCCGGACTCCATCAAGGCGCAGGAACTCGAAGAAGTCGTTGTCAAGGGCCGTAACCAACGACTTGGTGCGGAAGTTTCTACGTATATTCCTACTTCAAAGCAACGAAATGCCTCTCAGACTGCCGCTGATTTGTTAAACCGCATGGCAATTCCTCAAATCAAAATATCAGCAAATGATGACATAACCGATTTGGCCGGCAAGAGCGTTGATGTCTTTATAGATTTCCTGCCTGCAACCAAAGAGGATTTACAGGGCATGAGAATGCAGGATGTGAAGAAAGTCGAATATTACGATTTCCCCTCTGACCCGCGTTTCCAAGGGAAAGCCCATGTTGTGAATTTCGTAATGCAGAAATATGAATATGGCGGATATGTGAAGGCTCATGGCTGGGAGAACACAAGCAACGCAGGACAGATAAGCCTTTTCAGTAAACTGCAATATAAACGTATGACGTTCGATATTGCGGCGGGATATTTCTATCTCAATCAGAATCATACGGGAGGAGATGTTTATGAAACCTTCCGTCTGCCGCAGCCTGATGGAAGTGTCAATGTATTCGAACGTAATTCAATTCAAGGCAAAGGCAAATGGATTAAGAACCAATATTGGCCGACGTTCAAGGCTCTCTATTCATCTGACAAAATAACTATCCTTAATGTCGTAGGCGCAAGTTTCGACCATACTCCTCGTAACAACAGTTCCGGATTTATTGAATACAATCCTGCGATAACCGAGCGCGTTGACTATTCGCAAAATTCTTCCGACCGAGTCAATTCTATATCCTATAGCGGTTACTGGAATTTTATTCTCAACGACAAAAACACTATAAACTTTTCCCCGAGGTATGCTTACTCGCATACAAATACGGGAAGTCTGTATACTGAGGTTGGATCCGGTGAATTTTATAACGCCGCAAGAGACGACTCTCACCAATTTAGCGGGAACTTGACATACACCCATTCGTTTGGTAAATGGGGCTCTCTTAATGCCATGTTCCAGACTATAATCACCTCCAACAACACAAGTTATTACGGCACGGCCAATACAAGCGACAACGCCCGGACATACCGCGTCGGCCCTGGTGTGCAGTATAGCCTGTCAATAGGCAAAGTATATGGTTTGGTTGGATTCGGCTACCATTGGGACAGGCAGAAATATATTGATTACAAAGATGATTCCGCTGCTCCGTGGATAGATTTCTCACTACAATATGCGCCGAATGACCGCCATTCAATCCGAGGCGAATTTCATCACATGAAGTCAATCCCATCGTCAAGTTATCGTTCAGCTGCCATCATTCAGAGTAACCCGCTTATGAGTTATACGGGCAATCCCAACCTGGTTTCTTATGGCAGTTACGATGCAGGTGTGAATTATTCCTTCATACCGAGCAATAAATTCAGCATTTCGGCCTTTGCTTCTACATGGATAGTCGACAACCGATATGTCTATGATTATGTACCTTCAGAAACAGGTATCCTGCGGACAATCCGACAACCGGGCAGTGGATACTCACAATGGACTTATGGTGCATACGCGAGTCTGCGGCTTTTTGACAGCAAGCTCCAGCTGACGGCACAACTTACCGGAACATCAGTGCATAATGGCGAGCCGTATAATCTTGACAAAACGAATATTAACTATGCTTTTCAGGCAACCTACTATCTCGGTAACTGGAATTTTTCAGGACTGTATTACTCTCCGCAAGGCTTCCCTGATGGATGTATGGTTGGAACCTGGATGAAAACGAAATCATATTATCGCATTGCCGCCGGATGGTCTAATTCCTCATGGAACCTGCAACTGCAATTTGCCAACTTTGCCCGCTGGAATTGGAGAAGTAATAAAAGCATAATGCACAGCCGTTATTACGATAGAATCGAACAGACCTACTCTATCAACGACCACGCCTTGGCTCGCTTGTCAGTAACATATACCTTCGGATTTGGCAAAAAGATTCAGCAGGGCGATGAGGCTTCTCAGCAATCGGGGGTTAATTCTGGAATCTTGAAATAACGAAACAGCAAATCATACAATACAGAAACCTCGGCAGCGATGTCGGGGTTCTTTTTTGAAGCTGATGCATTTCTCTGATGCAATATATGATGAACATGAAATCTCAATTTATACGGGAAAAAGG